>ERZ1740065.1893-NODE-1893-length-12821-cov-10.984882_pt1 | contig 12821 bp, 4 predicted proteins | sample MGYA00581738_ERZ1740065 | MGnify/ENA primary metagenome ERZ1740065 (study PRJEB43018, sample SAMN04849749) | marine metagenome | isolation source: floating plastic debris | place: Pacific Ocean | collected 2008-09-01 | study: EMG produced TPA metagenomics... | reverse complement strand
TGGCTTCTCAAAGTTCAGAAAAACAGAATCTCCAGTATTTTCAGCCTGACAGGTTAACAGGTATGGTTCTTCTCCAAATAAAAATGTTGAAAAACATTCAAATCCTATAATTGCAATGGCAAATCTGGGTCTGTGTTACCCCCGCACACGTCTGCTTGTGCCGCATGCATGGAAATCTATGGGAGAATGACAAAAGCCCATATCTGCTTTATGACGATGATCTCGACGATGTTTCAAGCAGATAGTGTAGTATGTAACCTACATTCAAGCGAGCGTTCACCAGTTTGATTATCTCATGTCCGAGCAGCGCTCAATGTGAATAAATTCAGCAAGAAAACTCCAAATCAATCTACCGTTGGCAGAGCAATCTGTTTCCTAGTTACCACAACAACAAAAACTTGCTCGTTCTTATCGCTCCTAATGACTGACACTGGCCAGTTAAAAGCCATCTATATTTGCTGATATTTTAGACCACACAGCTGATAATTAGGCATAAGGGTTGTATAAAATCAAATAGCCACCGATGTGATGCCAGCCGTGTGGTTGTTGATATACCAAACAACACAAAGGATTGTCTAAGGAATAGGACCCAAAAACATGTATATTCATCTACGAACATCTATAAGCTCATATTTATTCAAATGCACCAACCTCTGCAGGCCTGAGGGAGGCCTGAGGCTGGCCTGAGGGAGGCCTACGGCGCATTAACTTATATAAACATATCAAAACCCACCTCCGCCTAATTACAGCCTAAAATGGATTATTTTCAATATAAAAAATTAAGAAAAACATGTCCAACTCTTGTTAACTACATTCATTTTGTACATCAACACGTAAACTAGAAGAATGAAATATCCAGATTTGTGAAGCGAAAGATTTTAAAGTATAGTGATTAGCGGCTATTTTGAGCTGCGCCGGCTGTTTCTGTTTCTCATCGTGCGGACAAAGCTGATTGGCCACAGACCTGCGCCCATTACAGTATTATAAAAAGTTTCGCAACTCACAGGGTACCCGGATCCACTTTGTTTCAGACAGCCACTCATTTGGGGAACTCCGTCGATTAGACTCTCAGCAGCAAGTATCGCGCTTTCATTCCAGTTAACGCCATCCAGTGTTCTCTCCAGATAAACATAGCCATCATAACTGAATGAAATGATGTAAAAATTGTTAGATCGTTGGGTCGTTGTGTTAAAGGCTTTCCTGATCAGTTTGAACCGCTGATGATGAAGTTGAAAATTGCCAGCTTTCATCTCGCAGTTTCAAGTATACCTGACTGGTGTTAGGTTCAAGTCTGTAAAGAAAGGGCTTTCTGAGTTGTACAGATAGCTTTCCACGCTGTAGCATGTTGATACATCCTGCTTTGGTGTGTAGGCCAAAAATGCGAGACACATCTCATGCTTTGTAGATGGGCCTCCCTAAAATACACAGCAGTGAGTGCAAGCGTATGATACCTGGGAGGCTAAGATGTTCGGACTGTAGGTACGTAACTGAAAGCCTGCAAGGATTTCGGTAAGATGTACGATCGAGTTGGAACTATGCATAGGAATTCTGGTTTTAGTAATTCTCCTATCAATTAGGGCGCAAGTCACCGCATGCTCCTGAGCATTTTACACACCTCGGCTCCCCTCCCAATTGCTAGTAGAATTCCAAGCAAGCTGGCGGGGCTGCTCATATGCATTTGTTAGTGATTGTTGCAGTTGCAAGAACGCTGAGATAGGTGCCATAGCATGGGAGCATGGTAACGATTGCACACAAATGGCTCAGAGAACTACAAAAGCAGGAATTTGTAGTGTAAAGTGAGACAATTGTGATGGCTGCAACGTACGTATGTACTCTCGGCTCTTTCAGATGACTTCATAGTACACGTGACCTTCAGCGTGTCTCCCTAGAATGACATAAATAGAGTGATTCAGAATTTCTAAGTCGCTAAGCAGACGTGGAATGGTGAGATGGGGCAATTACCGGGTAGATCTTCTGAGGTGTTCGAAAGTATTTATACTCCTGGTAATTGAAATCATAGTTTAAGTCGCTGGCTAGTACACCAGCAGGCTCTCCATTCCGGTACACATCAACCTGGATGGCAGCTCCGAGCAGGTGAGAGTGTAAGCCATAAGCAAATACAGTGATTCCGTCTTCTGGCACCCACTTAACGAACAGGGAAAGTTTTTAATACAAGTATCATGGAATGGCAGTTGGATTTTCCAGACTGGAAAGCCGTCAAAAATACAAATCCATTGAGGTAGTAGATGGTTAGAAATTAAATTGACTTCAAAACATTTGAGCACAGAGACTATATCAAGCTACAAAGCTAATGACGACTTGAAAATAAGAGGACCACTACGGATCCAACCTGTTGAACTAGTCCTTTTCTGCTGAGCAGCTGCAGCGCTTAGGTCACTGGGTTATTTCACATCCCAATGTGAACGCTTGTCCTTCACCTCCTGAGCAAAGGGCATGGAGGAAAGTTTCTAGCACCAGTGATACTGGAGATACAGTTTTTCTGAACTTCGGAAAGCAATAACTTCAAGTCTGGTGTGCATTCACACTGCCTTTTAGTAAGACATCAAGTAAAACCAGTGATTATATCACCTCTGATGTGCAGGCGCTGTGGCAGTATCCATTGACGTCAAACTTGTCAGTCCTTGGTGGTATAAACAGGCCATTTACACTCCCAATTTGAACTATTCCAGCATCCTCCTGCCTCAGTGTCGCTGTATACTCAATTCTCACACCAGAAGCATCCATGATACCTGCGCACACGGCAATTGGTGATTTTCAGCACGTGTCTTATCGTAAAAACCAACAGAGATTACCTGCTCAATATCGACCCCCACAACCTAAGGAGGACTTACTCCAGATATAATTTCCTAACATGGTTGATTCTCTGTTGAAGAACTATAGAAAACACTTTTTGAAAAGTTGTGAGCATAACAAGCTTCTCTCTAACCAATCAGGAAAAATATCTGGTGTTTGTCATTCTCCTGTCCTATTTTGCCCTCACTCTCGTTCACTCTCGTTCACTCCCGCTCACTCCCGGACGTGCTGATGCACAAATATCTACGGGAGAATGACAAAAGCCGAATATCTCAATAAGTTATTGGAATGGTAGTAAAAATGACACTGCTCTGAGTACTCAGTCATCATTGGCAGATACGTGTGTCATGTGCTGACAAGATCGACCCAAAGTTGACTTTGTATATTGAAGTTTGGGAAATAACTCATTCAAACTTACGTACCAGATTTCATTTCAGGATTGTCATAGTGCATCTCAATCATGTAGTACTCTGGAGAGCTGCCATCTTGGGATCCTATCGGGTATCCTGTGTTATCGGGTATGTAGAATTTCTACAGAATATTACATCACAACTGATGGTTAAGGCGAAGTCCAGAAGCACTCTTAAAACTGGGATAGTCCAAACAGGGCTTTTCACCCTTAGTAGAAAGCTGTGGAGAGAGGGATACCAACTAGGAGTTACCCTCTCTGTTTTAAAAGTAGTAGATAGCCTTCCAGAGTGTTCTGGAGGCTATATAAGTGAGATTGAGCTTCATTCTGCCTTTTTTCTGTTCCTTTTGTCCTGCTGACTTGTTGGGTTGACTCTCCTGTATTGACTGAGTAAGTTATGTTTCTGTTTTGTATTGTTTGTTTGTGCTTCTGTTCATAAATGATATAGTATTCCTGATGGCTCATCCTAAATTACTTGTTGTCACTCTTGCACTGAGGTGCAGTACCACACCCCGTGCCATCCTTGCACAACAAAGCTAATAGTAAATAGTGAACGCAGGACCTCTTTGTTCTCTACTCCCAATGATCTAAATTACGGTGTTTGATGACCAATAGGTAAGCTATTGCATGCAAGTGTGCTCCGAGCAGATGCAACTATAATTAACCAAGTGATGCTAATTTAGTCCGATGTAACGACATGAACCTAAAATTCCTGCAACTTAACACTTTTACTGATCTCTGCTTACAAGTAAACACAACAGAACGAATCAATTCTGTACCGATTGAGTTCTCTCAGCTCACCAATACTTAGCACGATTGAAGTTAGATAGCAGTACCCGACTAAAACGCTGTTGGAGGGTTGGGGACGCAAAGTACTGTAAAACCTGTGTTTCGAATGTGTCCTGACTGCGCATGCTCCTAATTTCAAACTATGGTAAATGCGAACAATAATGGAGCCGTCTTGTTTCTTGTCAATACTCACCGTTCCCCCAATAGCCCAGGCATAAGAGAGCATTCGGCAAGAATCAGAGTTCTCAGGCATCTCCGAAGTGTAACACCTGCCATGGGTCCTGTTTGAGTCTCTGAGATGGGTCTCATTAAGATTCCAGCACCCATAGAGAAGCAAGTGATGAACGTACGCCTCGTTCCCTTCGGTCACAACAGGCTCATACTGCAAAATGGTGATTATTCTCTTACGTGGCTGTATGATATGGCAATTTTAGGACTGTCAGAATCTCCTCCATGCAACCTAGTTTTGAGCTGTGGAGGGAGCATAGTGTCGTTTAGGGTCTCTTGGAAAGAAAGATGATGGATGTAAAATGGAAACAGGGAGGTTTGTTACTTGTTTATTTTGCCACCCAGAACTTCTTCAAGATTACTGAACCGCTCTCAAGAATTACTGGAGACTTCTTCAATGATTCTTAAGACTTTTCAAAAATTCTTAGTAATTCATGAAGACATCCAAATAATCATTGGAGAAGTCATAAGAATCTCAGGAATACTTGAGAACCATTCAAGAGGTCGTAAAGAAGTTGAAACTTTTTACTCGTCTATCGGTAGGCAAGCCGGAAACAGTCACTGGTGTTACACCGGCTTTTATCATCCCAAAAGCCTTCTTTAGCTTAAGCTTAAAGGGGTTGGGAAAGGATTAAAGTTTTTTCATACCAACTATACTAGTTGAAATAGCTAGGTAGACCTGGGTAGGCTATTGTATGCTGTGGTAAATTAGAAATTGTCTCTTCACAACCCCTTTAACGTCAGCATTTAGGAAACCAGCGTGCCTACCGATAGACGAGTAAAAAACGCCAAGAAGTTCTGGCCAAGGAAACATACAAACACCATAAATTCAAGCACAGGTGTTAATATCCACATGTTTCTCTTTAGCCTAAATTGAGCTAAATCATGTGAACTAACCATTAGAAGTTCACAAGAATCACAGTTGGGAACAAATACATGAGTGAATCGTATATGATCTTAGTACTTCATTATCATCAACAAAGTAATATAGGGAGGAGACTAAGACTTTTCTCACCGAGATGATGTGATGGACCTGATCCAACTCCGGTGCTTTGTGGAAGGAACAGTAGTACGTTGTGTCAACATCAGATGGAATTTCAATCTGAAATCAAATACCATGTGACCAAAAGTCTAAAATTTGAATGCAAGATTTCTTCAGCTTAGAGTCACAAAATGTGAGGTGAGATGAATCAGATAAACCTACACACCTCACCGAATAAGGAATGCTGATGCTGCTAGTGCAGAAATCTGTTGATGATCAGCTCAATTGTTTCTGAAGAGCAAACTGGTTGTTTTACCAATGTGCTCTACCAGAAATAACCACCCACTCTCCCTTTCAAATCGAAAAGTTGAATAAGCCATCTATTTACATTGAACTCAAATTTTAGACCATCGGGAGAAACTGCATGCGACTGCTCCAAAAGGGCAAGAGGGCAATTACTAAATGATGTGATGGGGAGTCACACAATTATGTACACATGAGATATCCTGGAGATTTTCACCAAACAAAATACAATGAGCAGCCGATATATCTTTTAAAAATTAAACTGCTCTATCAACTTCTTTCAGTTTTTATACACAGTTCACAAAAAAGTTCTTTGGGTTGGTGTCTGATGATATACTGGTTTAACTGGAACATTGACAGAAAAGTTCATACCTCTGGACAGAGCATGTCGAATGTCACTAAGTCGTCTGCTCGCTCTGTTGGTACTGGCCTCGCGGGTTCAAGCAGATACACGCTTCTAACTCCTCTCCCACTATGGTGGTAATCACTGTATCCCAGAGCACCTCCTGCTGGATCCGACAGCCCGTAGGCGTAGATGAGCCTCACAGTATCACCTGTCTGAGAGATTTTTAGCGGTACAACCGGGTCTGTCATGTGATGACAAGGAAAACTGTAACCACACTACATTTTGAAACCATTATCTCTCTATTCCGGGTTTTGGATTACTTTTCTGTGCATGCTGTAAGTAGTCACGCTGGTGATTTCTCTGAATGCTTTCAAAATACAGCCAGGTAATAAAATACCTCCTACACTAAGTTTGTGACCACAGATCGGACACTCCCAAGGCTGGAAAACAGGAGTGTGCTTGCTGAGCTTATGACTCTTGGATTCCAAAAAGAAGATGACAGCGGTTTGCTCAATTAGTCTGAGTGGAACACAGATTAGATTTCCATTGGTTATATAAATCAAGCCTGGCTCACATACATCTCACAAGCTTTCATCGGAGCCGCAGTATACAGCATGAAGTAGCTGGGAATCTTGTGAATTCTGTGGCAAAATGTTGTGCACTGTCACGTGGGATGGTACAAGAGTTCAACCAGCTGAATTTTTCTGCACACGATGACGAACAGCTATGATCTACGTTTAGCAATCATTGGATATAAAAGACTTTTCTTCCAGTAGCTCGACTGCATGCTTCCACACGTATGTGACCCAGGCTTCAGTATTACAAGAGTCCATGGATATATTGGTCTATGTGAGGGGACTCGTTTACACTGTCTTGCTTCATATCTTACCAGCACTCTGTCATGGTCCGCATCACATGTGTTGATCTTTCTTTTGAAAGTAACGCTAGTTCGTCTGTCTGTCTCAGAGCCTGATATTAGTTCCACATCATTCGAACTGTCCTCCGATGGTGCACTATTGCTGGTACCGTACATGTCCTTGAAATTAATGTATCAGGTTGAGTATCAAGGCAAAATGTGTCAGCAGCACCAGATAGATGCGCTGGTCTGACTAATGAAGGAAGAAAAAGCATTAAGGTTTGATACACAAACTATAATGCCAGGTTCGGGTCCATGAATTCTCTTGACTGACGCTCAAGTCATCAGCTAGTGGCTGTCCATGGGGCACTTCCATCGGTTGACTGCATAACTGATTGTTTAGTGCTGCTGACAGGGGTTGTGTGTCCGTACGAGGAGTGCAGTTGTGGTATCTATGTCATTTACTACTCGCTGAAAAAAATGGTTAAGGCAGATTTTTTTACTGACGCTTGGGCATCAGCTGCGTTGGCCTGAATCCGGCCTTGCATATGGCATCAGTCGCCTCGGCCTGAAAATCTTGTATAAATCCAAGGGGGATGCTGAGACCATAGGACAGGTCAAAAGATCTGCCTCAACTATCTTTTGACGGCTAGTAGTAAATAGATAAAGAAGCCACGGCTGTACTCATCACACAGCCACAAAAACTCAGTCATCATTGCTAAGTAACCAGTTATACAGTGAGCAGATCCAAGGTTTCCTCTGCACGGCTATTAGTAGACAACGGCAGCACCAGTCGAAGAAATTTCTGGATCCATACTCCCCCAATCTATATATTATATATATTCGTACTCGTGTTTGTATCCCACTGACCCACAGTATCGCTACGGTGAGCAATCCCTCACCCAACACGCATCAGGGTTTGCATTACATTCCCTAAGGCAATTGGGTAGCAGCACCAATGCTAGTTCATATACCACGGTGGTCAACTGATCAGTGCAGCTGTAGCTTAGTGGAACTACAGCACTAACATATTCAAGATATGAACAGCTGGCATGAAAACATGATGTGCTGTTGTGCCAGCGCAACAAATAGTGACACTTATAATGCAAGAACCTCTTGTGACCGCTTTTGGAGTTAACATTAGTTTACTGTACCACCTGACGCAATGTAAAACCATCTATAGCGTTCTAGCATCACCTATAGTATGCAGCTATGCCATTTCCAACTCATGTTATTTTCCGCTCCGGCCTGAACTCTGACCCTATATCTGCATTCCAACCTGTGCTTCCTTTTCTGCCTCATCCCAATGAAGCATTCATGTTACTTGATGTATAGCCATTGATATCAATTGACCTAGATACAATGGCCTATATTGATATGGGCAGAATAGCCCAGCATTGCTCACATGATGTTTGTCATGCTGGTAGCCAATCAATGATCGAGTGCTCACATGATCATTTGCTGTGTAAAGCCTTGAAACATGACTCGAGAATGTGCTACCTGACAGTCTAAGCGAGTAAAAAGCTTTTATAGCCTCAAGTCAAAGAATATGCCATGATATACATAATGTATGTGCGTAATAGCAAAGAAGTCAAGTTTGGGTTGGCATGTGACTGACTATTCATATCACTGCTTACTCGTAAATAGTTAAAAGAGATGCCTTAACAGGGTTGGCCTAATAATATTACTGAGATTTAGGGATAGACATATGTTTGATGCGCACAGTATGTGCACCAAACATATGTCTATGTAACAATACAGTGATTCATGAGGTGTGCTCTCGCCCAGTAGAAGTACCTTCATGTGCATTTGTCCATCAGCGAACCATGCAACAATCATGTCAGCATCGGTCATTGCTCCGTTTGGAGAGAAGCCAATACCAATCCAGCCTGTCGTATCCGCGCTGACCTGGAGAGATAAGCTGTTCCTGTAGAAAATGTGTCACCAGCAAAGAGATCAGTATGATGATTTACCGTAAACGTAATGTCATCAGTGCCTTCGGCTCCAGTTGTCATCCAGCTGACACGGAAATTGACGTCCTCATTCATTACAACGCTGTAATCACCACTGACTGTGAGGAGAAGCATGCAGAGAGCGGCAATAACTCTCTGCATCCTGCAGGGTTGGAGAAACGCCCGCCTCATCATAGCAGCGTGCAAGCTTGTTATGCACTAGTCCCCTGTTATGAAAGCTTTCCATCACATCACATGATAATGAAATTCTATTCAGCTATTCAGGTACATATTTAAGATCAGTGAACAATCACAATGAGCTCCCATACCTACCAACTCCCCTGTATTTAGGATCGTTGCTGATGTTATTGATGTCCTATTTTTCCCCGATGTATTGCTGTTCAGTTAAATATTGTTGTGCTGACTTCAAACATGGCAGAGTCTTAGCTTTAAGGAGCAGCAGTTTTCTGCACGAGAACTTTTCCGCACCTGGGAAAAACTAAACCCCCTGTTGGGGGTTTAGTTTTACCTGACAGGTTGACAGGTATGGATGCTCCTGAATAACAACTCTGTTTTATGAGCATAAAGTTCTTGAGCCAAATAATCATTGGACTGATAATATTGAAATGATATTGATAGAAGATTCGGCTTTTGTCTTTCTCCCGACAATATTCAAGCATCAGAACATATGTGGGAGTGTGCACACGTCAGCGGGAGTGTGCAGGAGTGAGCGTGGATAGGCGCGGGGGTGGCGTGGATAGGCGCTGGCGCCAGCACAAAAATTGACACTAGAATGACAAAAGCCAAAGATTCTGCGCGACATATGTACTGAGTACATCACCAAGTTACTTCAGCATGATAAATGCTACTTTCATTGCATCAGACTTCAGGTTTCACCTGAAGCAAAAGGTTTATTGCAAGGTTGACCTCCATATTTCTCTACAGACAAGAGGTAAGCAGCTAGCAAAATCAGCAGAATGCTATGTAGTAAATGCGAGATTGAGATTCCATTCGCACAACTAGACTCGCTCTGTACGATGGTTTCACTTAATTTTTCACAGATTGCTGGAATTTTTCTTCCCGCTTCTATGACATTCCGACGACAATAACGTAATACCTCTTAAATTTAGTCATATAAACATGGGCACAGTGTCACAGTATCACAGTGTCACGGTATCACAGCGTCACAGTGTCACAGTATCACAGCGTCACAGTGTCGCAGTGTCACAGTGTCACAGTGTCACAGTATTAAAGCCACAGATGACGGAGATGATGGATATGATTATATGCTCATGAAGAGGTTGGCACTGTGTACTTTTCTATCGGTAGGACCACCGGAATCATGTGCCCGTGTTACACCGGCTATTAAGCCCGTGCTAGTTAAAGCTTAACACCGGTGTTAATGAAAAGGCACAAATGCTCATAAGAGAGTAGGAAATGCGGTTTTTGTCATTATCCTGTCGATTTTTGCGCTCTCTCATGCACCTATCTGCGTATACTCCCGTGCCTAACTGCTCTCATTCCCGCACCTATTCGTGCTCACTCCCGCTCACTCCCGCACATATCCGCGCTCACTCCCGCTCACTCCCACTCACTCCCGCACACTACCAGATGTGTGGATGCAAGAATATCGACTGGAGAATGACAAAAGTAAAAAATGCCAAGAGGTTAACCAAGTTCGTATAGACAAAAATGCGGAAAACTTCAATTATCTTGAGGAGCAAAGTTCAGAGAGTCACTTATTCTTGTAGTGAGCAGAATTACGTTCATTTCTCACTCTCTATTGGTTGGTGTCAGTGAGATTAAACGCTGGGCCATACCAGCCGTATTTTCATGTCAGTCACGGACAATACAGATACCTTTCAATTTTTAAGACGTAACAGACAAATTTTTCTGCGGTTAGCAACTTTCAACATGTTAAAATTTTGAACAACACTTTTCGGTAGAGTGCTAGTTGATTGGCTGCGTTTTTCGCGGAAAATATGCAATTTTTGTTACGTTTCATATGGGATTGCATTAGCACCGCATAAAATTCCAAGAAAATCACTGGATAGCTTTTCAGATTTTTACTGCCAGTTTGTTTACAAATTATGGCCACGAGTAGCGTCTAGTGTAAACACCACTGTCGTCTACAGCAAACTGTTGTCTGATGGATGGATGAAAATATGGCTAGTGTGGTCAGCCTTAACAGCAACACAATGCTTACCATCTTTGCAGACAATCACTCCGTCTTGTTTCTGGTAATTCATTGATTTCTGATGATGACACGTATCCGAGTATTTACACCAGCCGCAATGCTATGTGACATAATAGCTGTTGCTGTTTACACCAGTTCTCTCCTCTGAGCTGCCTTGCGCATAGCTGTATATCAGAGGTGCAGTTGATCAAAATGGGCATTGTGATGTTGTGCAACCAACACGCATCATATCTGATTTGCACTTTTATATTCAGTAGGCTTGTTCATTCAAATTGTTGTCACTCTATTCGCTACTTATTTTTAGCTACTAGTTTCTTTCATCCAGCAGCAGAAGGTAGTGTGACGCTTTATCATTTACGCTACCATGGAGGCAGTCATAGTCCATTCATTACTTGTTATTGTGTTAGTAAAAGCTATTAATGTGGAACCATCGAAAGGCTTTCATTTCCTATAGATGTGGAGTAATGACTATGCACATTCATTATGTCATCTTTGTTTTGAACACAACCGGTATTCCTACTGTGAGTTATTAAGCTCCCCGCTCCTTCATTGCTTTAACTCGTGTACAATCGCAGTGACAATACTTAAGCGCTTTCCACCCTGAAGCTAACACAACTTGGGATGCATTCATCTACAGAGCCCCTTCGAATTCAGTCACTTCTGAGTGTATAGTGTGTGTGGCTAAAGGAAATATTGATGAATGCTAATGCCTGGTCTATTACAGTTGAATAGCTTTCAGCCGTGTGTTGCTCTATTGCTCGACCAGCTGTTTACGCCGTGTAAATAGCCGGATATGTCAGTCCTATATCTCATACGTAATTCTTCTTCCAAGCACAGAATAAAAGATGCTAAATCGAGCTTTCATCTAGATAGTTGGTTGCTAAAGATCAGCATCGAATATGATCACACGATACCTGCTCTGACGGATCACCAAAGCATGTTGCTGTGAGGGGGGGGGGGTTAACACTAGTTAGCGGAGAAGAATATGTCATGTGTTGTGACATCAGCACTTTGAAAGCAATGTGGTATATAACATAGGGGTTTCAATACCTTGGTTTGCAGAGGGCATAGGCACGTCACAGTACAAATGGATGGAGGGGAGTTGGCAGGAACTACGCAAGGCGAGGAAGAGGTGAGCAGGATACTGGAAAGAGTATTTCATGTTACTTCACTTTTACTTTTAGTTCATTTTTCATGACCTTCTGATGCAGTATGAGAGAAGGGTAATGTACCCCCTTGGCCTGCCAATGGTGTAGTGCCAAAGTATAGATTCAAATCGTTTTTATTGATTTCCTAATTCCGTGGCTTATTAGGTAGAGGCAGAGCCCGAATGCTGTAGAATAGTTGCTGTGGGTTAGGGATTCTGAGCTATGGCTTCTCCAAGTCCAGAAAGTATTTCTGGTCCTACATATTTTGTAGCAGTTTTATTTTTATGTCGGAATTTTTTGTCCATAAGTTAGTTTGCGACCTTGCGACATGTCAAGTTCTCCGAATAAAATATTTGAAAATATTCCAAGCCGAATATTTTAATAATAAATCTGCGACAAGATCATATGGTGTGAAAACTACCCAACCCTACCCAAAAAATATTCAATCTAATGTTTTTATTCCTTGGTTGGCTCGCATCACAGGAGTACGTAATCTCTGATTGAAATTCACATCATTCTATTCATTACTTTCGACAGCCGGCTCTGGACTTGGAACTCATCGCTGGACAAGCTAATCTTCATCTACCATCAGCTATTTAGGCTTATTCTCGGGCTACCACGACTAAAAAAATTGCTCTTCTTCATCGCTCTCAACTTCTGTTACTGGTTCGCTAAATGGGATAATTATGTGCTGATATTCGAATGCCTTTTCTTACGAGAGCGATCGCTACTACTATGATTTGCAATAAATGCCTTACAATGTCCTAATGCCTTCTAAAATTACACATCATACTCCC
>ERZ1740065.1892-NODE-1892-length-12823-cov-5.446898_pt1 | contig 12823 bp, 17 predicted proteins | sample MGYA00581738_ERZ1740065 | MGnify/ENA primary metagenome ERZ1740065 (study PRJEB43018, sample SAMN04849749) | marine metagenome | isolation source: floating plastic debris | place: Pacific Ocean | collected 2008-09-01 | study: EMG produced TPA metagenomics... | reverse complement strand
TTCCATCGCGCCAAGGATCGCCGCCGCGGTCTTTCATCAGCGGATCATGCCAAAGCTCGTCGCACTGTCAAAATAGGAGGTGCGGCGCAACTCGGTAATGGTTTGCTTGCCAGCGTTGATCAGGTCCGCGTCCTCCTCCCCCTCGAAAGGGAAGGGCCCCATGCCGAGCATGCCGTTTTCGGACTGCAGCGTGATGTCCTTGTCGCCCACGTAATTCGCCACCAGGGTCGGGATGCCGATGCCGAGGTTGACGTACATGCCGTCTTCCAGTTCCTCCGCTGCCCGAGCGGCCATTTGGTTCCGGTCCCAAGGCATTATGCGTCCTCCTTCTGACGTACTGTACGCTGTTCGATGCGCTTTTCGTGATCTCCCTGGATCAGGCGGTGCACGTAGATGCCCGGCAGGTGAATCGTGTCGGGATCGAGCGATCCCAACGGCACGATCTCCTCCACCTCGGCCACGCAGACGCGCCCGCACATCGCCGCCGGTGGGTTGAAGTTGCGCGCCGTCTTGCGGAACACAAGGTTGCCGGTCTCATCCGCCTTCCACGCCTTCACGATGCTCAGATCGGCAAAGATCCCCCGCTCCAGGATATAGGTCTCGCCGTCGAAGTCCTTGTGCTCCTTGCCCTCGGCAATGACCGTGCCCACCCCGGTCTTGGTGTAAAAACCGGGAATGCCGCAGCCACCTGCCCGCATGCGTTCGGCCAGCGTGCCCTGCGGATTGAATTCCAGCTCGAGCTCGCCGGAGAGGTACTGGCGCATGAACTCCGCGTTCTCGCCGACGTATGAGGAGATCATCTTGCGGACCTGTTTCGTCTGCAGCAGGATACCGATACCGAAATCATCAACGCCCGCGTTGTTGGAGGCAAAGGTCAGGTCCTTGGTGCCGGAGTCCTAGATCGCCTGCAACAGCAGCTCGGGGATGCCGCAGAGGCCGAAGCCCCCCGCCGCGATCAGCATCCCGTCCTGCAATACTCCCCCAAGCGCCGAAGACGCTGAATCATATATTTTCTTCATGAAACCCCCGTTTGATCTGGGCGCATCGTTCCCGTTTCGGAAAACGCGCGGTCTGATGTCGAATCTTACGGGCGACTGTTTCGCGCGGCGGCGCGGCTTGCAACCACATTTCAGCGGCAGGGGCTATTTCAGGGCGGCCGCCACGCGCGACCGTCGCAACGGGAGCAGGTGCGACGGTCGGGAAGCCTGAAGGATCAGGCCGGAATTGGCTGGAGCTTCTGTTCCAGGGTGGCGCGCAGATGCTCGTGCTGGGTTGGCAGCTTCAGTGCTTCACCCAAGTGCGCGGTATCTTCGTCACGGTCAAATCCGGGCTCGTTGGTGGCAACTTCGAACAAAACGCCACCCGGCGTGCGGAAATAGATTGCCCAGAAGTAGTCGCGATCAATCACCGGCGTTACCGCATAACCGGTGTCGAGCAATGCTTTCCGCACCTCAAGCTGCGCCGCCCTGTTTTCGACGGCAAAGGCGATGTGATGCACGGACCCCGTCCCTTCGCGCGCCGGTGCAACCTCGGGCAGATGAATCAAATCGATGGTGTTCGCCCCGGTCCCTTCGGAAACCGCGTACCGAGTGGTGTTTTCTCGCCTGTCCACCTTCTGGTAACCCATGAAGGTCAGGAGTTCAGCCATCCGCCCATCGTCGCGCAACCGCATCCCGGCGGAATGAAAGCCGCGAATGGCATGATCTGCGCTCACACCATTGCCGGTCCATGCCGGTCGCGTGTCATCGCCGACCTCTGCCAGGGCAAAGCCTTCGCCATCGGGGTTCTGGAACAGCAGGCGCTCTTCTCCAAAGTGAGCTTCGCGCTCAAGGCCCTGAACGTTATGCGCCGCCAGGCGCTCCTGCCAGAAGGGAAGCGAGCCTTTCGGCACGGAAAACACCGTCTCTCCGACTTCACCGGTGCCGCGGTTCCCCTTCGTCATATTCGGAAAGGGGAAGTAAGTCATGACCGATCCCGGCGTGCCGACCTCGTCGCCATAATAGAGGTGGTAGACATCCGGGGCGTCGAAATTCACCGTCTTCTTCACCCGGCGCAGGCCAAGGACCTGCGTGAAAAAGCTGTTGTTCTGGGCCGCATCCCGCGCGAGCGATGTCATGTGATGCAGGCCTTTGATCTGAGTAAGCATAGGATGCTCCTTTCGAACGAGGTGGGCGACCCGCAGAGGTCACCGGTTGCCAGAAAAGATAGATGCTCCTCACTATTGCGATAAGTGCGATATCATGGGAATCATTATCCCAAATTATGGGATAATTTTGGATGATCGGGCACCTGGAGCGGATCAAGACCTTTCTGGAAGTGGCAAGCGCGGGCAGTTTTGCCGCTGCGGCGCGGGCGCAGGGCAGTTCATCCTCCGCCGTCACACGCCATGTCGCCGAACTGGAGCAAACCCTGGGCGTGCAGCTCTTCGTGCGAACCACCCGGAAAGTGTCGCTGACACAGGCGGGTGCACTCTACTATGAAAAAGTGCATCCCCTGGTCTCTGCGCTGGCGGTCGCGGACGATGGTGCGCGCGCCCAGCAGAAAGCGTTGAGCGGGCGGCTGCTGGTCAGCTGCCCGTTATCCTTCGGCACCCGTTTTTTGCGTGGCCCCCTGACCGAATTCGCGGAACGGCATCCGGGCATCGAGCTGAAAATCAATCTGACTGACAGCTTTGTGGACATCATCAAGGATGGCTACGACATGGCGTTGCGCATTTCCGCAGCACCTGCGGACAAATCAACGATCTGGCGCAAGATCTGCCCGGTGCCCCGCTGTCTGGTCGCGTCGCCGGACTATCTGGCACATGCGCCAACGCTTGCGACACCTGCCGATCTGCCGAACCACAGCTGCCTGAGTTATACCAATCAATCAGACGGTGACACCTGGCATCTGGCGCGAGATACCGAAGACACCATGCGCCCCGTGCGGCTGTCGCCCGCTTTTGCCTGCAACAATGGTGATCTGCTTGCGCAGATGGCGACGGCTGGCAGGGGAATCGTTCTGCTGCCTCGATTCATCGTCGCCCCTGCGATTGCCGCTGGCACCCTCAGCACGGTGCTGACCGATTGGCGCGCGCCTGAAATCTGGCTGACGGCCTTCTATCCCCCGTATCAGAGGCTGCCACGTGCAATTGATCGCTTCACGGAGGTTTTTGAACAGCACGCGGCTGGGTTTGCCCTGTAAATCCGGCGCTATGCGCGAAGCTGTGTCATCCAGCCAAGGGTCTCATCCGTCCTTTGCGTGGATTTATACTCCGCCCCCAAGGGCGCCCTGTACCCCAGACGGGCAATCACATCGAAAATATGAGCATAGTTGACTTCGCCCCGGTCGGGTGGCCCCCGGTCGGGTACGCTTGCAAATTGGATGTGACCGATCAGTGGCATCAGCTTGTCCAGCCGATGGCTCAGATCGCCCTCCATCAGCTGCACATGATAACAGTCGAACATCAGCTTCAAGTTGGGCCTGTCCACTTCCGCAATGATCTGCTGTGCCTGTGTCGTTGTACCCAGGAAGTACCCCGGCGCATCATAGTGGTTCAACGGCTCTATCAGAATGGTGATCCCATGCGGCGCGGCGCAGTCGCAGGCGTAGCGCAGAGCAGAGACAAAGCAGGCATGTGCCGCCTCCCCTCGCGCGAAACCGGCCATCACATGCACCTTGCCGGTGCCGGTCTGCCGCGCATACTCCAACGCCTCGTCAATGGCATTGCGCGCGTCCTCTTCGCGCCCGACCAGCGCAGAGAGACCGTTTTCACCCGCAGCGACATCGCCCCGCCGCGTATTGAGGCCCAGCATCGGCAGGCCGGTTTCCGTCAAGGCCGTGGCAACCTCGGCGGCAGGCAGATCATAGGGCCAATGGCATTCAACCGCATCGAAACCTGCGGCCTTGGCGGCGCGAATGGCGTCGGGCAACGGCCTGTCGTTCCACAAAAAACCCAGGTTGGCGGAAAACCGGGTCACGTGTCCCATTCCACATTGAAATGCGTGACCAGATCCGTCACCTGTGCCGGGTTCAGCATATTGGCGTCATAGCCGCGCATCAGCATGGCAAGGCGTGCAGTATCTTCCAGCTCCTCGATCGCATTGCAGGCGGCCTCTACATCCTTACCCGCCACCACCGGCCCGTGGTTGGCCAGCATCACGGCGGTTCTTTTGCCCGCAAGACCGCGCACGGCCGCCCCCATCGCCGGGTCGCCCGGACGGAAAAACGGCAGTAGCTTGACCTTGCCGAGCTTCATGATTGCGTAGGGCGTCATGGGCGGCAGGAAGTTATCAGGATCCACACCGGGCATCATCGACCACGCAACGGAATGGCAGGAATGCAGATGCACGACCGCGCCCGCGGTACTGCGCGTGTCATAGAAGGCGGTATGCAGCGGCATCTCCTTTGTGGGCGGATCCCCGGACAGCAGATTGCCCTGCACATCGAAATGACTGAGCCGCGCGGGATCGAGGCGCCCGAAACTCGTGCCGGTGGGGCTGAGCAACAGCCCACCGTCTTCGGTCCGGGCGGAGATGTTCCCCGTGCTGCCGCCCGTCAGGCCCCGGTCAAAAAGCGATTTGGCCAGCAGGCACATCTGCTCGCGCAGTCTTTTATCCGTCACGTTTCAGCTCTCCAGTTTTGCCAGTGCCGCCTCGAAAAAGTCTCTCGTTCCGAAATTGCCGGACTTCAGCGCCAGTGCGATCTGGTGTCCTCCACTCTTGCAGAACGTCCAGGGGACGCCGGGAGCAATTTCAGCGCTGACATCGAGACGCGCAACACCCAGTGCCTGGGTTACCGCGCCGGATGTCTCCCCGCCTGCCACGACAAAGCTGCGCGTCCCCCGGTTCCGTGCCGCGATGGCGAGCTTGACTAGTGCAGCCTCCACAACCTTCCCGGCCCGTGCGGTGCGCAGTTCCGATTGCGCAGCGCGCACGTCCTCCGGCTCTGCAATAGCACAGACAATCGGCGAAGCTTCGGGAGATTGCGCGGCCAGCCAGTCAAGCGCCGGGCCGACACCGTCCCGCGCTAGAACCAGAGGATCGAGCCGATAGCTCGGCGCGTCTTGCATGTAGCGCGCAACCTGCGCGCGCGCCATTGCGGAACAGCTGCCGGACAAGACAATTGCCCCAGCACCTATCTGCGGCGGCGTGGCATCGGCGACACGTGCTGCGCCACGCGTCGGGTTCAGGTCCACGCCAAGAATATCGAGACCGGCGCGCAGGCAGGAATGGGCAACTCCGTGTCCCATTGATCCCAAACCAGCGACGGCCACATTCTGTGACATCTCTCCTGCTCTCCCCGATGTGTATCTGGACGCGGCAACGCCCTTTCCGGCACTATGAGACATATCGCGCGGCAAGAAAATGGGCTTTGCGGCGTGCTCACGGCCACAATCCCGACAATCTTCGGGCGAAAGGAACGACATGCACCTGGCGATTATCGGATACGGCAACATCGCACAAACCGCTGTATCGTGGCTGCATAACCGCCCGGTGACGCGGCTGACGGTGCTGGTGCGCAAAGCGGCCCTTGACGGAACGAAACAGGATGATGCGTTGGCCGGTGCGGCCCGATCCGTTGTCGTCACCGATGACATTGACGCGCTCATCGCGGCAACGCCCGATCTGGTCGTGGAATGCGCAGGCCATCAGGCGGTCCGCCAATTTGCGCCCGCCGTGCTCTCGGCAGGTTTGGACATGGTCCTGGTATCAATCGGGGCGCTGGCGGATGATGCCCTGTTCGACGCACTGGAGATGGCTGCGAAGTCCGGTCGCGGGCAGATGATACTGCCAGCGGGTGCCATCGGCGGGATCGATCTTTTGGCGGCACTGGCCCTCGCCGGGGACACACAGGTAACCTACCGCGGCACCAAGCCGCCTGCTGCCTGGCGCGGCACCCCGGCCGAAAAGGCCTGTGATCTGGAGGCGCTGACAGAGGCTTGTGAGTTCTTTTCCGGCACCGCCCGCGACGCGGCCATGATGTATCCGAAGAATGCCAATGTCGCAGCCACCTTGGCTTTGGCTGGCCCGGGGTTCGATGCGACGCAGGTGCGCCTGATCGCAGACCCTGCAGCCAAGGGCAATGCACATGCTTTCGAGGTGGAAAGCGCCGCGGGCCGGTTTTCCGTGCAGGTGGACAACAGCGTCTCATCGGGAAATGCGCAAACCTCCGTCGCAACCGTTTACAGCGTGATCCGCGAGATCAACCGCAAGCGAGAGACCTGCGTGATCTGAAACCCTCTCTGCGAAATCAGTCCAGCGTCACTTTCTGCCCGGTTTCTGCAGAGCGATAGATCGCATCCTTGATCCTGACCACGGTCAGGTAGTCCCGGGCCAGGTTTTCGAAGGGTCGATCCTGCAGCAGCGCCTGAACCACGTGATTTTGCAGATGGTAGACACAGTCACCCCCAAACCCGTCCCAGGTGTCCGCCGGCAAAACCTGCTCGACTATCAGGCTGCCGTGGCCCCGGAAATCGACGCGACCGTCCCCCGTCAGGGTCAGGACACCTTCGGTACCTTCGAAAAACGCCTCACCCATTGTACGGCGCTGGTTATCAGCTGCATGATCACAGTGGCGGTTGCCGTCGAAGAGCGTGCGAACTCCCTGCGGATGGTCGAAAATCACAAAGCCTGCATCTTCGCCTTTGATCACCGGGTTGATCTGCCGCAGGTCCGCGTAGACGGCAGTGGGATCGCCGAACAGATACCGGAAGGTATCGATCCAGTGCACGCCGGTTTCATGCACCAGAAACTGCGGCATCTGCTGGAAATAGGGTTGCCGGTCAAGATAGGCATCTGGCCCCTGCCCGTCGCCTGGACGCAGCCGGAAGCTTCCCTGCAGAGGTGTACCGATCCGGCCTGCCGCGATCTCCGCCTTGATCGCGCGATACCACGGCATGAAACGGAAATTCTCGTGAATGACCAGATGCGCGCCCATCTGCTCGGCAAGACGCGTCACCTCTTCCGCTTCGGCAAGATCGACGCAGAACGGCTTTTGGCAAATGATGGTTTTGACCCCAGCCTCCAACGCCGTCTGAATGGACTGTCGATGCGCGACGGGCGGCAGAATGATGTCGAGGATATCCGGATGCGTATCGGCGAGCATCGCCTCGAGACTATCGAAGGCGGGCAAGCCGGTCGTCCGCGCCGCCTCGATCGTTTGATCTGCCGCGCCAACACAAGCCACCTGCGCAATACGCGCCCATGCACCGTAGTGGAACTGGCTGAAGTATCCGGCCCCGAGGCAGGCAACCTTGAGAGGTGCGGAGGTCATCACGACACCTCGAGCGCCTTGGTGACAGCCTGCGCAGCCTCGGCCGTCGTCGCCGAACCTCCCAGATCACCGGTCAGCACCCCGCCTGTCGCAATGACGCTTTCGACGGCGATGCGCAGCCGTTCTCCATCCGCAATCATGGTAGCATGGCCATGTCTGAGCCCCAGCCAGTCCAGCATCATCGCGGCGGACAGGATCATCGCCAGCGGATTGGCCACCCCTTGCCCTGCGATGTCCGGCGCGGAGCCATGGCACGGCTGAAACACCGCATGATCCAGCCCGATGTCCGCCGACGGTGCAACCCCCAGCCCGCCCATCAGACCGGCCCCCAGATCGGAGAGAATGTCGCCGAACATGTTTTCGGTGACCAGAACGTCAAAATCCCACGGTTTCTGGACAAACCACAGCGCCATCGCGTCGACGTAGGCATGATCATGGGCAAGATCGGGATAGTTGGCCGCCTCAGTATCGAAGATGTCCCTGAAAAAGGCGAAAGCGCGGAAGACGTTTGCCTTGTCCACACATGTCACCCGGCCGGCACCGCGCCCCGACGCCTTGCGCTCTCGCGCGAGGTTGAAGGCAAAACGGAACAGCAATTCAGAAGTCTGACGGGTGATCAGCAGTGTCTCGCGCGCCTCATCCTGCGTGACCTCGCCGCATCCTTGCGTGTGAAAGAGCCCCTCGGTGCTCTCCCGGATCAGGACGAAGTCGACCTGCTTGCCCGCGGGCATGTTCAGCGGCGTTTTCTGACCCGGGAAAATCCGGACCGGACGGACCCCGGCAAACAGGTTCAATGCCTTGCGCAGGTCGATCTGCGGGGAAATCTCGGTGCCGTCGGGGTAGCGCACGCTCGGCAAGCCCATCGCGGACAGAAGGATCGCATCGGCATCACGCGCAACCTGCATGGAGCTTTCAGGCAGAGACTCGCCTGTTTCGGCATAATGCGCGGCCCCCGCGGCGCAGTCCCGAAAGCTAAAGCGGTAGCCCCCCTTTTTCGCAAGATGGCTCAGGATCTCCAGCGTCGGTTGGGTAATCTCCGGTCCGATGCCGTCCCCATGGAAGACGGCGACATCGAAGGTATCTTTCATTGATCTTTGGGCCCCTTAGTGTTTGCTGACAGTCGTAGCACGGCCCGTCAATTGTGTGTTGGTAATCGCAGCCGCAACAATGTATGCATTAACGCATGCATAATTGGCAAGTAGATTAATTCAAGGATGGATATGTTCGCAGTTGGCGTCACGTTTCAGATCAAACCCGCCTTCTTGCAGGCATTCATGCCGCTGATGACCCGGAATGCCGCGACATCGCTGGCCGAGGAGGTCGGCTGCCGACAGTTTGACATTGCCACCGATCCAACGCGCCCGAACGAAATCCTTCTGTACGAGCTTTATACAGACGCCGCTGCTTTCGAGGCCCATCTGGCGACCCCGCACTTCAAGGCCTTTGACGCCGCGACGACGGACATGATCGCGGACAAATCCGTCACGACCTACGGAAAGGTGATTCAATGAGCGACTGGGAAGTCTTCGCCGTCAAATACGCAGAACGCAACAGCCGGACACGCCGGGACAGCTTCATCTTTGACGACAACCATGACGCGCCCCATGCGATGGATTACTTCATGTGGGTGCTGCGGCGCGGATCAGAGATCATCCTGGTCGATACCGGCTACGATGCGGAAGAAGCCAGCCTCCGCGAGCGCCCCATCCGGCAGGATCCGGCCGCCTCTTTGAAACCGCTGGGCCTAACCCCGGCGGATATCACAACCGTGATTGTCACGCATCTGCACTATGATCATGCCGGGGGCCTGCATCTGTTTCCAAATGCGAAACTGCACATGCAGGCGGCCGAGATGGCCTTTGCCACCGGTCCTTGCATGTGCCACGACACTCTGCGCATGCCCTTTACGGCTGGCCACATTTGCGAGGCGGTCAAACGTCTTTACGCCGGGCAAGTGCAGTTTCATGACGGCGACGCGCAGATCGCAGAGGGCGTGACAGTCCATTGCATCGGCGGTCACAGCCGTGGGCTACAGGCGGTGCGGGTCCGAACGCAGGCAGGTTGGCTCGTCCTCGCCTCCGACGCCGCGCATTATTACGAGAACGTCTTTGCGCGCAAACCCTTCCCTATCGTGGTGGACCTGCAAAACATGCTGGACGGGTTTGATCGCTTGGAAGCCCTGGCGTCGCAAAAAACGCTCATCGTGCCGGGGCATGACCCGCTGGTTACCCAAGCCTATCCGCAGGCCATGGCCGATCACATCTGGCAGCTGCATTCCGGACCGCAAAAGCCCGAACTCATTGTCACCGGATAGCCTCCACTCCGAGACCATCAGCGGACTGCCTAAATTTCAGGCGCATCTGCGTATAGAGGCAGCGTGCAGGACCTCCGCGCTGGCCAAACCCGTGATCTCATGTGAGATTGATCAACAAAGGACAAGTGGCTGGGGGCCCCGAGATTTTGCTGATGCAACCTGCGACATTGCTGGATCAGCCACGCGCGATCGGCTCCGCAATGGTGTCCAGCAAATGGCGAAACGGGCGGTCGTGCATCGATGGGCTGCGTCAATCCGGCGCGCTGAAACTAGTCTTTCCCCGCAACGACAAGATCGTCGAGGGCATTCTCGTCAACACCGCGGGCGGCATCACCGGCGGTGATCGCTTTGACGTCGTGGCGACTGCGCGGGAAGGTTCCTGCCTGACCCTCACGACGCAGGCCGCCGAGCGCGCCTATCGCGCGCAGCAAGGTCAGACAGGACGGCTGCGCACCCGGTTGACAGTCGAAGAAGCGGCGCAGCTCAACTGGCTTCCGCAAGAAACCATTCTCTACGACGGCTCTGCCCTGTCGCGCAGGCTGGAGGTCGACATAACAACCACGGGTCAATTCCTGATGGTTGAACCGGTGCTGTTCGGACGACGCGCGATGGGGGAACGGCTGGAGAGCGCTATTTTCCGCGACCGAGTCGATATCCGCCGGGACGGCGAGTTGATCTATCGGGACGGCGTGGCACTTGATGGGGATATCGAGTCGAGGCTCGACCGCCCCGCCATCGGGGGTGGCGCGCGGGCGATGGTCAGCCTGGTTCTTGTGGGCCCTGAGGCCGAGGGCGCCCTGACCCCGGTGCGTGACCTCATTGGTCAGACCGGCGGAGCCAGCCTGCTGCAGTCCGATGTGCTGGTGATGCGCCTTCTGGCGGCAGACGGGTTCACACTGCGCCAGCGGCTTGTGCCCTTGCTGGATCACCTGACACGACACACCTTACCGACAAGCTGGAGACTCTGACCGATGCAGCTCACCCCCCGTGAAAGAGACAAACTGCTGGTTGCCATGGCCGCTGAAGTGGCCCGAAAGCGGCTGGCGCGCGGCGTGAAGCTGAACCATCCCGAGGCCATTGCCCTGATCACCGATGCCGTCGTGGAAGGCGCGCGCGATGGTCGGTCGGTCGCGGACATGATGCAGGCGGGGGCCGACGTGATCACCCGCGATCAATGTATGGAGGGCGTGCCGGAAATGATCCACGACGTGCAGGTGGAGGCGACCTTCCCGGATGGCACCAAGCTGGTGACAGTACACAATCCGATCCGGTAGAATTCGCATGTTTTTGAAAGGCAGGAGCGGAGGATGCGTATATGATCCCGGGTGAAGTCATGACGGCAGATGGCGATATCGTGCTGAACGAGGGTGCCGAGGCGGTAACCCTGATGGTGGCCAACACGGGGGACAGGCCGGTACAGGTGGGCAGCCACTACCACTTTGCCGAGAGCAATGTGGCGCTGGAATTCGACCGCGAGGCGGCGCGCGGCTGCCGGTTGGATATCGCAGCCGGAACAGCCGTGCGGTTTGAGCCGGGACAGCGGCGCGAGGTGCACCTGATCCCGCTCAGCGGGGCGCGCCGGGTGTTCGGGTTCAATCAACAGATCATGGGCGATCTCTGATCGCTCGGTTTCGGAGGAGGAAAACCATGTGTGATATTTGCGTGATCAATTCGGTGAAGGAGCGGATGCTGTCGCGTCGAGACTTCTTCAAATCATCGGCTGCCGTCGGTGCGGCAGCGGCGGGGGGGGCCGTGGCATCAGCGCCCGCGGCAATGGCTGCGGGTCATGGCGGTGTCGTGGATATGACCCACAGGCTCAGCCCGGAATTTCCGACGTTCTTTGGCGTGCCCGGCATCTCGATGGAACAGCAGTTCAACTTTGCCGAACACGGCTTCAACCTCATGAACCTGAGCATCAATGAACACACAGCCACGCATATCGACGCGCCGCTGCATTTCTCGGCAGATGGCGCCTCGGTGGATGAAATCCCAGTCAGCGATCTGGTGGTGCCACTCTGCGTGATCGATATCGCCGCGAAGGCCGCAGAGGATGCGGATGCGCAGGTTACACCGGATGATCTGAAGGCATGGATATCGGCCAATGGCGATATCCCGGACAAGGCCTGCATCGCGATGCATTCCGGTTGGGCCGGCAAAACTGACAGCCCCGCGTATGTCGGCAACGATGCGGATGGGGTCAAACATTTCCCCGGGTTCCATATCGAAGCCACGCAGATGCTGGTGGAGGAGAGTACGGCGACCGCCATGGCCGTCGATACGCTCTCGCTGGATCACGGACCATCGGCCGATTTTGCCACCCATTATGCGTGGTTGCCCACCGGACGCTACGGCATCGAGAACCTCGCCGGGCTCGATCAGGTCCCCGCGACAGGCGCCACGCTTGTTGTGGGCGCGCCCAATCATGTCGGCGGCACCGGCGGGCCCGCCCGCATTTTTGCGATGGTGTGATGCGGGTTCATGCCACCTCTCGAACCCAGCAGTCTGCGCCACGGCGCGGGCTGTGGAGTGTGGCATGGCTCACCACCCTACTCCTGAGCGGGCCCGTTTTTGCGCAGGATCTCGATTGCACGGATCCGGTGACGCAAGTCGAGATGACGGGATGCGCAAGCCGCGCGGCGGAAGCCGCGGATGCCGAACTGAACCGTGTCTGGGCCAGCGCCATCGCCGCTGCCGAAGCCCGTGATACGGCGAATCCCGGCTATGAGCCGTCCAGCGCGACGATATTGCGGGAGGCGCAGCGTACCTGGATTTCCTTTCGCGATCAGGCCTGTAGCGCAGAGGCCACGATTGCAAAAGGCGGCACCATGGCCAACCAGCTGTTCTTCATCTGCCTCAAGCGGCTGACCCTGCGCCGCACGGAAGACCTCTCGCTTTTTGCCACCACAAACTGATCAGGACGACCCCCATGCCCGCTACGATTTCCCGCTCCAGCTACGCCGCGATGTTCGGCCCGACGACAGGCGACAAGGTGCGGCTAGCCGACACCGACCTCATCATCGAGGTGGAGCGTGACCACACGGTCTATGGCGAAGAGGTCAAATTCGGCGGCGGCAAGGTGATCCGCGACGGGATGGGGCAATCCCAGGTCACGCGTGCAGGCGGTGCCGTTGATACCGTGATCACCAACGCGCTGATCGTGGACCACACCGGCATCTACAAGGCGGATGTGGGGCTGAAGAACGGGCGCATCCACAAGATCGGCAAGGCGGGCAACCCGGATACCCAGCCCGGCGT
>ERZ1740065.1891-NODE-1891-length-12833-cov-12.615902_pt1 | contig 12833 bp, 11 predicted proteins | sample MGYA00581738_ERZ1740065 | MGnify/ENA primary metagenome ERZ1740065 (study PRJEB43018, sample SAMN04849749) | marine metagenome | isolation source: floating plastic debris | place: Pacific Ocean | collected 2008-09-01 | study: EMG produced TPA metagenomics... | reverse complement strand
CTGGACAGTGTAAAAGCACCTCAGTATCTCAGACTCAGATTTTAGAAGTCTGGACGCGCAAGTCTGGACTAAAGTCTGGACAGTGTAAAAGCACCTCAGTGTCTCGGACTCAGATTTTTAGAAGTCTGGATGAGTAAGTCTGGACCGTGTAAAAGCAGCTTACTTGGGGGTATTAGCAGCTGCTAGTCTGAGACTATGAGCAGGCAGTATGGTATGTAAAAGGGAATTCCCACCCACCTGACTTGGCCTTCGACCATAACACATTTGTTTGACGTCTGACATGAGCAGCAGTTCAGGGAACAATAAGTCAACACAATCTCCCATACAAAGACAATCCAGGGTATTTTTGTCTGCGCTCATCAGGTTTTCCTGAGGTTATTCCAGCTGCCAACTCACCTGATGACGTGGCATCTATTTCTTGCATCTACCATCCATATCAGTTAGCAAACTCAGCCATAGTTCAAGGAAGACATGGATGTTAATCCAGATTTTATTTTGGCAGCTTATAACTGGCTTTGATGCTCTCATTTTAACTCTATATTGATTTGACTGAAGTCATGTGACCGGGAATTGCCAAGCTAGGAAACCCAGGACCAGTTAGTATGACTGACACGCAGCAGCAAGTCAACGTCACTTCAGTATCAGATACCAGAGAGGTAAGACATGGCATATAGATGCTGGTAACTCCATTTCTGTGGGCAAACATTAGTGTAACTTACTTCTATATTCTACGACTGTACACTATACATACCTTTACCTTACGTTCACATGAAACACTACTTTCATAGATAAAGATACTGTAAGCCCATATATTTAGCAGACAAAATATTATAGTGTTTTACTCAAATCAGCAGTATTTTTAATAACGCCTACAATTTTTAGCGATTTCCTTCGAGCTTGCATATAGCATAAAGAGCTATTAAAAATATAGAGCATTATATATAGCATTTTATTCCAGTTACTATTATAGCTGTTATTGTGAGGTCGCTAAAATATTTGGGCTTACAGTGTGCTAAATAAGTCGTACCGTTGAAGGAACTAAATATCAATTCAATAATCTTTTCTCACAAATGGATGTTTTCAAAGTCTTTCGAGGTATTATAAATTATATTCTTCAGTATTTATATATACCTATTGGATTGTGCCAATGTGGGCATATACAAACGATATATATACAACAAATTTACCTGAACATCAGTACACGTTGGCCATTTCGTTCGCTTTACATAGCAAGCAAACATAGCTGAATGCTGATTCGTTGACCAGCTTTCCAAGAGGAGGTAAAGGCAAGGAGTTCATTAATTGACACATAATTCAGTGAATGTGTAATTGTATAAATGCCTGCGCACACTATAGACTGTCTGAAAGTGTCTGTATGCAAATGCTTCGGTGCTGTGCGTCTACCCCAACGCACTGGAAGCGTTGGGTCAAAGCGAGTTTAATGCGATAGACCAATGAATGAGCTCGCTAGTCGATATATAGGATCATGACCTCCAGTAGCCAATGGTGTGGCCCCGGGTGGGTCCAAGATCAGACACGCTATGCTGGGAGCACATCTACTAGATTATGCCGGATTCGATCCCCATGGGTAGAGGAGATGGGTTTAGGCTTTAATTGAGGCTGCTTTCGGACCATTCGCATGGGTTTAAGCATTTTTAACATTTTTCGTTCGCACCGCTTGGTCCCTTATCAGTGATTGGTCATAGCTCATGCACGACCAGTAACATGATTAATTGTTAGAATAGCTGGTTACAGGTATGTAAGTCACTTTATACTGACTGAAGCTATGATGTACTTTCAGGAATGATTGAAATGGAAACTTGGTGGGTGAAACTACTAATCCTGGCAGCCATCTTGCATCCAGTCATTGGGATAGGTAAGCGCTGTAATTGCAGCTCGTAAGAAAGATGACAGTAGTTTGAGACCCAGAGTTCAACATTATCTTTTAGCTCTACCAGCCCAGGAGAGAGATGCTTCTGGAGAGCTGCTGCTAAGGAGGGAGAAGAGGGGCCTCATTCCTTTCCTTAACACCCTTCAAGGACTAGCTGAGATAGGTAACAGCGTCGCCGAGGCTGTCACTGCTGTCAAAAACAACCAATACGTCCTGCACTGCGAGTTGACAAATTTCAGCAAGTGGCAGGTGCGCAATCCGACTGCGACCCTCAATTCATCTGAGCTACTGGTGCCTGAGGGACCAGTGATTCTTCCAGGAAAGACGGAAGCGTTTGTAGCTACACCCCAACACTTTTGGTCAAGGAATGAAGGAAAGATGAGCTGGACTGTTCAAGACGACAGCCAATCATCGATCAGAATAGAGTGGTCAATCCACATGCATGCGGGTATCCTATCATCCTGGTTTGGCCTCGGCGGTCACACCAACAAACTGACCGTATGCATCAGCAAGTCATGTGATTACCAGGAAAACAATGCTGATTCCCGCAGTAATTGCGTGTGCTTGGGTGACTTGTGTGTGCTGGGTACCATGGGAACGAAGGATCAAGCTTATGCCAAGATCTCTATTCTCCCAAAGTCACGCTTCGACCTAGCCAAAGGGATGCTAGAGTCTGACGACACCAGCAACTACTCATACCAATCCTGCTCACCTTAGTCCTATTACTAGGGCCACGAGTGAATTAAAGATTACCTACGGTCAATTTCTCAAACTAATAACTATGATCTTTCCTAGTAAAGAAAAATATCCATTTGCTTTTTGAAATATAGTCATCAACTCTCATTTTATCCAGCACATTTCCTATCTTCTGTTGTTTTATTTGCAATTTTATTGGCTTTTTGTTCCCCTAAGCTTTTACTCCTATAAATAAAATTAATGTAAAACTTTAGATGAACCGTTTCCTCTGTCAGTATACAGGACACTGCAGGTAAACGGAAGCTCAAGGTAAACCCAGTACTTAGAAAAACACACTGAGCTACATGTGAATTTGACATACTTAGATCTGTGATAAGGATCCAACTGCTTGACTTATCCTATAAGTTGGAGTTGTCTTCTCATAAATCAAAAATATTAATGATATCTCATGTTTGTAATTCTGACTACTGGTGAGTAAGAGATCCAACTGGCTAGTATTTCCGGTCTCATTCATGCTTCGTACAAAAATCGCAAGACAGAAGAAAATAATGTTGTGAAATATTTTTAAAAAATACTGATGGAAAGACTTATGTTCACAGTATAGCCATACTGCACAGCAAAAGAGAGTAAAAATCCGTCTTTAAAGCAGCTGCCCTCTTGAATTAGAATTCTGGACCAGGTTGGTAGAGGGAATGTAAGGATACCTTAGTCAAGTGATAGCGGATAGCAACAGTCCTTTTACAACATCAATCCGGGCAATAATACTACCATATAACGACAACTACTAAATAGACAAGCTATAAATGATTAGTTACTGTACAACTGGAAGTCTTTGCGAGCGTAATTTTTGCATATATTTCGTGACAAAATTTTGTGAAAATACAATTTTCAGTTCCTGGCTGCTAGCGTATAGGAGGGAATCGGTCAAACAGAGAAAAATCTTTGTGTTCAACTTATGCAGTCAGCCAAAAATTCTCAAAAATTTCCCATTTTGCAGTAAGTATCATCTAAAAGAAGAGTCATGTACGTACATACGTACATATGTACATACATAAGTACGTACATATGTACATAAGTACGTATGTATGTATGTACATATGTACGTGACCCAAGTAGTTCCTACACTGTGTTGATATAGTGAATACGTAACGTTTAGAATGGCCATAATGGGAAGGGAACGGCCTGCTGTTGATGAAGGTCACCTCACAGCAATCAAAGCCTTACCACCAGTCAGAGATTGCGTGTTTAGTACTTTAGTACATTCAGGAGGAGATAATACCTTAGTCTGTATTTCCGCTACTGCACAAGATATAGGGATGATAACTCCCTACACGTGATCAGAAAGCTTTTCTTTAGCTGATTTCAATGCTATACAGATGATCTGCTACCAATCACACATTCGCAAGAACAGAGCCAGAGGAGGAGCTGAACTGACCTTGGTGCCGCGGTAGACGTCAGTGAGCTTGTGATAAAAGAGGCGAGGTGAGAGACATCCAAACTTCAGGTAGGGGCTGAGGACGGTTGTACTCGGCTGGAGGGAGTTTGGCGACGTGTTCGGTTTCTCAAACTTACGAATCCAGTCCTGTAAGCGGAGATGATTTCAACTCTAACAACTCATCTGTATGAAGACGGGACTGAATATACGCTAAAGGTGAACATATCATGCTACTATTATCAAAAATGAAAACGTATGACCAGGAATGGGATACAAACACAAAAACAGTTACTGTATACATAGAGATTTTAGCTACTTCACAATAACAGCTAGTGACTAGAAGAAACCGCTATTAAAGTTGAGCGCTATACTTCTAATGGCTCTTTATGTTGTATACAAGCTCAAAAAAATTACTTAAAATCTTACACACTATAATAGAAATTCCTGATGATTTGAGCAAAACATTATAGTATTTTGTCCGCTAACATATCTACGTATACAGCATGACAGACTAGTTTTCTCTTTTAAACTTACAGTCCTTTGAGATCATCGATTCTCCATCATGCAGGACGCAAAACTTGTCACATAAAATAAAACACTGAATCTGGAGCAGACGACAATTTTCACCTTTTTCTCGAGATATTTTTCCATCCTCGCCAACGCGTGTGTTTCGCCTCCAGGAACCTTGATTTCCAGATCGTCAGAGATTCCAAGCTCTGAGCAGGAGGGTGGGGAGACAACTCTGTCTGACAGGAATTCAGGTGGTGGAGGAACTGCAATTCAGCAGACGGACGAATCAGAATTCAGCGCTAGTAGTTGGGTAGGAGTTTGAAACGATCGGATTCACCTCATACCACAACAATATTTTATTATTATTAGTATTATTATAGCATTTATCATAATTACATTATATTATATTAAACAATGCAGCTGCCGCGTGTCAATATAGATATAGGAGGAGCATATTGTAGTGCATCACGTCGTGTGAAGAGGGAGGACAACTCTTCATCCCAAGTGATATGGTAAAACATTTAAAATTGCTGTGACAGTGACTGCAGTTGTACTGTGATGTCACAGATCATCAACTCTCTTTGGTTGATTTCTTCAAAATTACTTAGCCGAGGATTTTTTACCAACATAGTCAACATCTACAGCAACAAACTAATGAGTGGATATCATGGGTGATTTCACTCTTTTTTTAAAAACTCTATGTGTATATGATGTACATGTTATATAAGATTTTATGCTGTAAAATATAAAGCTCAAGTGGAAGCACTCGCGTGGAAAAATATTGAGCAGCTATAGCAATTTGCAGGAGACTGCTAATGATACGTGCAGACCCAGCTAAGTATTCTCTCAGAGTTTTCGCATCGTGAAAATCTTTTAGGGTTGTCACCTCATAGTCAATAGAAACTCTCCAATGATCACATGCTTCACAGACTTATTATCGATAGAAACTCTCCGATGATTGCAGTCACGTTTGAGACTTCATAGATGCTGATTGTTTTGGTGGCAGGCAGTTACACGACATTTTTACAATAAACTCCATCAAAAAACCGCAAGTGCTAATTCCGGATATCATGCTTATTATTGGAAAACTGTAAATGCTTTGCCAGCTACTATTTTCCACTTTTACAGTACTTTGCTGACAGGTTATCCATGAGTGTTACATTGAATAATGATAATCTCTACTGTTTAGCGGGTATCGATTAGCTAGGTAGCTCGATTTCTTACACGCTGTGACCTGTTCACTAAGGTAGGATATTCACATTCGATATTAGCATAGGATGTAACTAGAGGGTATCAAGCGAAGTCAGCATACCCATGTTGTCTCCAGTCGGTGCGTCCTGAGCCGGAATCGGCTCACCAAGCTTCTTCATCAGTCGGCAGAAACTCTGATAAGTCTTTGGTGCCTTGCCGTCATTGACTGCTATAGACCTAGGTGAACGGATAAAGTATTGTATGTAACCAGTACATATTATAACAGAACGGTCACGTGAGTCCTAACCAAAGTTGTACTGTCTGCTTGCTGCTGGATCATAAATTTTTACACATTACTAGGCTCATATGAACGACGGATGTAAGAGGGGAAACAATCAGACTAACACAGTATGACATGACTTTGAGTAGCAGATGTTGAAATGGCAGTCCGAAGTCAAACTATGTCAAACACACTTCCTTCTCTACACAATAGACACATTTTAAACATCATCATACTGCCAAAGGCCCATAAACTGACCTTTAAAATATTATGCTATACTTCTATGCTTTGATAACACCGAGGAATTTGACGAAAACAAATTCCTTTACCATTCAGGAGTTGTCTTCTCCCAATTGTAATTGTGTTTATAGCACAAATGATACCTCCCATCTGAGACGATGAAAACCAAATTATTTAATTGTTTAGCCTGCAGATTGCCATATGCTGACTTAAAATATCATATTTTCTTCAGATAACATTTTAATTGATTCAGGATTTAAGAGTTGTCCACTCCTACATGGCTAGTAGTCAAAAGAAGCTGTCAGAGATATACATTTACCTATCATAGGCGATTGATAGGAAATAAGACTAGGAGACACTGTTATTCACCTGTTGACATCATAGAGGGTATGCGATGTCTCAGTAATCAGCTGTACACCTCGATCTCTGCAGAGTAGCCCTATCTCCTTGTCTCTCCTAAGTGCATACGGCTCGGTGTCTGATTCATAGGCTAGGTGAGATACTTTATGAGCAGAGAAGATTTCCTGAAATACAGGCTTGGGACTACCTCTCACAACGTATAACCTAAAATCACAACTTTGTTGAGGTACCAAATGAGGGATACAGAACAAATTCCAGCTAAGAAATTCAAGTCAAACCTGCTTCCAATAGATTCTAGACGAGTCGTTAAATCTTGTAACGTTTCCTGGAGGAATTTCCAGCGATTTCTCCCAACATTTCCATGCTTGACAAACCAAGGATCAAGGATGAAAATCGGTACTAAACAAGTATTTCCTTTGCACTGAGCGATGCATGACATTAACGCCGGGTTATCATGTAGCCTCAACCCCTTCCTAAACCAGTATATACAAACTTCACTCATATTTTGCATCAGCAAGCATAGCGTTCACTGGCATGTTTGCATACATAGCAGATCACAATAAGCTCTCCATTTGAAGATGTATCTGTCACGAGAGTTGTGTAACTCATTCCCATGCACCTATTTGAAGAGCTGTTTTCGCTACGACGAAAAATGGCCTTGACCCTCGAGTCTTTCTTTCCGTAAGGTCTCTGTTTCGGTCTTGTTATCGTAGTCGCGCCCAAGGAATTACTTGAAGTTCGACTCGTCTAACTATACTTTTTTTGAGTCTGGACATTGAGTCGATATTAAAGCGATAATTTAAAGCGCTCAGCTCATAGCCCCAAGAACTGCAGGAGGTAGAAAAGAATCTTTACTCTGTGACGTGGTTGCTGCGCTGTGTTTCTGGCTGATCCTGTAATGTTGGCAGTGTGTATGTGATATATGTGGGTCTGCTGGACATCAGTAGCAGCAGTGGGGATATAGGAAGGAATATAAGATAGATAGAGGCTGCAACCAGATATCGGTAGGACTATAACAGGTTGCTTCCGGCACCTACTGCCTGTACTGCCATATTTCCTGCAGAACCTCCACTCGTGAAGAAACTCTTTTGAAAATTTTCTTCTCACCTATTTCAATCTACTCGCTTGATTCTGCAAGCTTAAACCAGTCTAATGACCAGCACGCACGTAAGTGTTGACCTTAGTGGTCAAAATGACTTTCAGTCGCCACCTCAATCCAGCAGGGAGAAAGCTGTTATGGACAACTTGAATTTCATCGACAGTAGCCCATCAGCTTCACGAGGTATGTGATGACATCTTATTTCCCATACGATTTTCGCTCCTAACAGTTGGCTCCCTGTATCATATATGTAGATGGCCTTATACTATAGATAACTAATCAAAATTTAAACCCGCCACGCACGCTTTCTAGCTTCTTACCTATGCCTAAGTGTAGACCCGATTTATTTCCAGACTTGGATGGTCACATCGGATCTGAATCTGCACCCGCTACAGTTGATGTTACTCTCAGCGAGCCTAGAGTTTATCATAATACTGGTATTGCTGCTGACTATCTGACTAAGCGAGGCTTTGGCTGGCTGATGGATGAAGAGATCGATGAAGATGATATGAAACCTCTGCTGTAAGTACCAAGCTATTCCTACTATAACTTTACTTCTCTAGGTAGCAGCACACCTGGCTTTCCATCAAAGACGAATCGCTAAAAATTATAAACGCTGTTATTCAAAATACTGCTATTTTGTAAAAAACGCTAGTTTTAGAGCGCTAAAATTTCTATGTTTACAGTAGTTACAAACACTATAAAACCATATTGTTATAATTACCCCACTTACAGTACACTATGGTTATGTTTCAAATTCAAAATCATTTGCAATTATTCAATTTGATGCAAAAACATTTAAAAGTCGACTCATCCTTGCTTTAGTATTAGACTCTCTACTGACCTTCGGAACTATGGTATGTTTTCCAGCGAGGAGTTGGACATCGATCTCAGTGACATCTATTACAAGCTGCGGTGCGTCTTGCTGCCCCTGCCCTACTTTAAGATCAAGCGGGACGTGGTGAGGGACAACCCCGATTTCTGGGGACCCCTTGCTGTAGTTTTAGTCTACAGTCTCATCTCCCTCTACGGTCAGCTAAGCGTGAGTATAAACATATCAGCAACTAGACCCTCTCCCCCCTCCTCTCTCCCCCCTCCTCTCTCCCCTCCTCATCCACTGCCACCATGATGCCGCAAAAGTAGATATTTTAGTAGGAGATTTCTTGAACTTTGTCCGTCAAGAAGAAATGTTAGCGTTTGTGGAAGGAGTCTATTTCAAAAATGGAGTAGAATTACCTCCCCACTGAAATAATCCATATAGTCATCATAGACATCCATATAGTCATCATAGACATCTATATAGTCATCATAGATATCCATATGGTCATCATAGACATCCATTTAGTCATCATAGACATCTATGTAGTCACGAATGTGCCTGCAATCATTTCAGGGTTTCTATCTATAGTGAGATGACAACTCCCAATTGTGGTCATGACTCGAGAACTCCGATAGAAAACTTAGCTAGATGTATCACTGGCAATTTCATGAAAATAACTATATTCATTAATTAATCATTGTTCTGAGCTACTGTTTCCACTTTCACGGCATTCGCGTTTCCGTCCCTCCCTGTATTTTCAGCCTGATAGGTTGAGATGTATGATAAAGATGACCTAGTTATTCCGTCCCTTCGCTGGAGACACTGTAGATTGGCTCTACAATAATTACCACATTCTACCCACTTAACATCCCCTCACGTAACTAACATCCCCTGGTTCTCCTTTATTGCAAAACAACCCCTCATAGATAGCCTTCTATAAATTAAGGAATCAAAAGAACACTAGCTATAAGCTGGTGATTTAACAAAAGTTAAACACGAAATAAAGGCCAAGAAAGCCTCAAATCAGGCTTTTCGGCATTTCAGCAAGCAAAAAATAACAAACGCCCATATATGGTAAAACACGGTATAGTCATTGTATGATAGCTTAGTCATTCTTATGGTTCAATGCTGAAGTCATGGTAGGGCAGTGAAGGAACGACTGACTGCCTGCCGTTCATTCCTCGCCTTATATTTGTTACAATCCCTATTATATTGAATACCTTTCTCTTCGTGTGAATATTGGAGTTTTCTTCTCCTGATCCCGGATTTTGTACTCTCTCATTACGCCATTGTGAAAATCTCTGTATTGCTACGTAAATGATTATATATGAGTCATGGCCTAGGTACAGTCCACATCGAAGGGTCTCTGCTATGATAAGAAAAAAACAGGGAAAGACAACTCCTATTTATTACATCACCTTGCCATGTCAGAGAATTCATTACTCTCTTTGGAATATATCTTTGGAATATCTTTGACAAGCTTGAATGTGAGAGATTTCGGTGGTTTTTCAGCTCACCCCTTCAATATATCCCTTCCTTCATAGTTGGGTTCTGATTTATGGACTGACCTCTACTCTTCTATTTCCAGGTACTTTCTTGGATCATGACTATTTGGCTGTTTGGCTCAGGAATGATCTTCGTGTTAGCTCGCGTTCTCGGTGGCGATGTCAACTATTCCCAGTGTTTGGGGGTTATAGGCTATTCAGTTCTCCCCCTCGTACTCATCGGCCTTCTACTACCCGTAACACACAGTCTACCATTCCTTCATTCGTTCATTAAGGTCAGTAGAAGCCCGATCTCCCCTTCACATTCACACAGTCCATTGCTGGATACTGGAAAATTCCTCATAGCCTTAAATGTATTGTTACAGCTGGTTGGGGTGGCCTGGTCAACGTACAGTGCCGGCTCGTTGCTATGTGTTCAGGAACTACAGCATAAGAAGGTTCTGCTACTCTACCCTCTCTGTCTACTATTTATCTATCTGTTCTCTCTATACTCCGGTGTGTGATGACTGTTGATATAAGTCTGGTTTGCTGACTGTTACTGTATGTATAAAACCCTAAAATATAACTTATCATTGATATCTATTATCACTATTATCTGTGCTGCGATAACGATACTAGAAACAATGATAAGAAACGTCTACCGTTACTAGATTTTAGGAGCACAAGGCGCAGCAAAATTGAATCTGAGACAATGAATAGCTCTGGAAATCGAAGTGTGTTCCAGATCATCGAAATCTAGATGGAAAGACAATTAGAGTGGATAGGATGCGTTCGCCTTCTCACGGTTGAGCATTGCTTGAGAACACCTACGGAGGTTGCGCTGCTGCAATGGTAGTTTGACAGTAGGCAACAGGCTCTAAACATTATACCAGAGCTGCGTCAAGCCAGTAAGGCTCAAGTCATAAGTCATCACATTTTATAGGAGGCAAGTCGCAAGTCAAGTCGCAAGTCAATTTTGCCACACAATTCAAGTCAATAAGTAAATGACTTAGAAATTTCAAGTCATAAGTCAGAATTCAATGACTTGCAATTCAAGTTTCAAGCCTCTCAAGCCAATTTCCAAGTCTTTTTACTTGCCAAGTCATGAGTAATTCCAACCACTAGTCTTCTAGTGTTGATTGAAACAGCTACCTATTCCTCCCACAGTGACGTTACGAATGATCCGAAATTAATCTCATTTTCCTTAGCTTTATTTAGAATAATTTCTCTCCAAAAAAGACTGCTTTTGACTTGATAAATTGACTTGAAGTATAAGCAAGTCAATGCATAGGATAAAGTAAATTACAAGTCATCAGTAAACTGGTCAATTCAAGTCACAAGTCTTTGATAACTGCCATCAAGCGAGTCGATTTTTCTCATTTGTGACTCAAGTCTTTGATTAGGCACTTGAGTCCACAGCTCTAATTATTTTGCATGTAGCAGAGATTTTATGCACTACTCAGGATCTCCAGTCAAGGATATCACCAGTGTGCCGTACCGGCGCTCCTCCTTGCTAACAGGAACTTATGGTTCGGAAAGTGACAATTATCGCTAACTTCGTCAACCACTTATTCCAGCAGCTCATCGATTTTCGATGATGGCAGGTATCCAAAGATAGTTGCCAATCGAGATATTTTTGGGAGATATTGGCTGTTGCTAGTTACATCAGTTCTGTCCTTGCCAGCTAGACTTACAGGGAAGCTAGTACTACACACTTAGCCCTTAGTAGAGAGTTCCGTTTTTAAAGGCTTTGATCGAACCTAGGCCTCCCAGCCCAGAGGCGGATACTCTACTGATAGAGCCATGCAGCACTTGCACAAAATGAGACAGCTTGATATGTTTTACTACTAGGTGGCGCTGAACTTTCCCTCATCTCAGGACATAGATGACAAGTTGTAGGACCAGAAATACTGGAGATTGAGTCGTTTTAATTTTTGGAAGTCACAACTGAGAACTCTAGAAGTATGGAAAATGAACTGGATGAAATCAAAGTAGAGGAGTGATAAAAACAGAAGCCCATCGTCTTCATTCCTCCATCCGTATTGACAGTTCATCAGCTTCGCAGAGAGACATTACCCCAAGGATCAACGTTGACTGCAGTTTGATTAAGATGACATGCTCTGTCAATGTTCTTTCCTCCATTGAATAGTCTTTACACTAGCAGTACTCACAAAGCCAGAACACTGCTAGTGGTCCCTAAGCACTATTATTCCCACAGAGATATATGTGTCGTTGCGATTCGGTCGTAGCAGGACACACTCGGAGTCCATCAAGTCAAAGCCTCCGCAGTTGAAGCTGCTCACACAGTTTAACGTACACAACTTCAGATCATTTCTTGGGAGGATCAACCTCTCTTCGACCGAGAACGAGATTACTTTGCGATCGATCGCATGAAATCGACCAATCGGAATTCTTTTCAATCCTGCAGAACCGATCATAAATTAAGTACTGTAGACTGGAGAATGATTGTGATTAAAAATAATTGCAATTTTAACTGAACTTTACAAATCGTAAATTATTTGCACTGTAAAATAAATGCGAACTCCAGTAACTTACTGACTGAAAGAGAAAACAGCGATTATAGTAGCGATTACAGTAGCGATTACGAGGTCTGATCCAAAAGTTCCAGGACTGGTCGCGGTATTTCAATGTGCATTGGATTTTCCAAACCACGTGTATGCGATGCGAAGTAGTGATATCTTGGCTACTCATAGCCTCGAAACCTTTCTTTTGTGCTCGTTTAATCTCGAAATACTTCACATAACATTGGATCATGTTGGCGGCAATCATCGGATTTCTTCAAAATGGCGTCCTCTAATGAACAACA
>ERZ1740065.1889-NODE-1889-length-12838-cov-10.957443_pt1 | contig 12838 bp, 4 predicted proteins | sample MGYA00581738_ERZ1740065 | MGnify/ENA primary metagenome ERZ1740065 (study PRJEB43018, sample SAMN04849749) | marine metagenome | isolation source: floating plastic debris | place: Pacific Ocean | collected 2008-09-01 | study: EMG produced TPA metagenomics... | reverse complement strand
CCTTTCTTTTTTCCCCTCCCAACCCCTCCATTTTACCTTTTTTTATCCTTTCCCCCCCCCCCCCCCCCCCCCACTTGCAGAGGGAGCTGAAGCTATGTCTGAGATAGCCATGCCAGTAGCTGAGTACCTAATGATTTAGAACAATTCATTGACAGTGTCTGTTTTCTACATTGCTATGCAACCATTATGTTGCATGCTGGCAGGGCCTGCATTCCTAATACGAAAGTATCGTGTATAGACATGCAACTAGCCGTAAACTCAAGCCATCATTTCCTGGCCCGCGACAGCCGCCAAACTAGCCAGCTCATTTACTGTCTACCCATCATTACAGTATATACTTTCCCACTATTGCGCATACAGCTTCAAGATGTAGTGTACAGTGTTGCCAACCCTACAATTTTACTCATAGATCTACAACTTACTTAACTTTGGAGACAGCTAATTTGCCACATTAAGCCACGTGATTGCACCACAGGCCCATAGAAACTGACTAATGGTATTTGGTGAGCAGTAATGTACTAATATGATGTCATAAAGTGGATTTCAAGGCCGTATATGGGTTTCGGTTTTTGTCATTCTCCTGTCGATTTTCCCGCTAGCTCCCGCGCCTATCCGCGCTCACTCCCGAACACTCCCAAACACTCCCACTCTCACATGTGCTGATGCACAAATATCGACAGGAGAATGACAAAAGACGGGGTTCCTATTTTTAAATTACTGAAATCTGCAATATTTTTTCCATTTAGGTTGACAACGCTGGTAATATATCCCAAACACCTTGCGTATCAGTGTCTTACTGCATCTATACAATATGCACTTTTACTTTTATTTAGCTAAAATTTGCTCATCATTGCTGGAAATAGACAAGGCGATGGTGATGAGCTGAATCGAGTTGTAACCAATCTTCAAATGCTTCTCAGTACCAGTATACAGACGACTGATTGTCAACATTTCATGGACACATGGTTCATGGGAAGGTTGTTTGGTAATCTATCTGATGGCCAGGTAGTACCAGACAAACCAATAAGTTCTCCATATTGCACAACATTGTCCTGTTCAGGAAGAGCCTTGACACTATAATATCTCAATAACTAACCGTTTAAAAAAAATGAGACTGAAATTGAAAGAGGAAGCAAACATGAAACTGAAAGAGAAAGCAAACATGGAACTGAAAGTGAAAGCACAGGTGCATTGTAATAAAGATAGAGCACATGAGATGAAGTTCAAACCCAAATAGCCCATAGCATGCTTTCAGGTGCTGTAGACACGATTTTCAGCTCCTGATTTCTACCTCTCCTCAGGATGGTAGATAGATAGCTCACCTCAGTGTTACTTCTTACCTCCATATGGCCTCTATGCATGGCTATGATGTACGTTTGGGACTTCTGACGATTGATTATTAGTTACCACATAAGTCATTATCAGCTGATAACGACTATGTTGTAGCCAGTGTTGCCAACTTAACACTTTTTGGCGTAGGTCTACGCTTTTTCTATTGTCTATGTCTATGCCTACACTTTTCTAAATATTGCCCTGTTTCTACGCTTTTGCACTGTGAGCTATCATGGCATAGCTTCAATTCGCCTCTATGAAACTCCACGAATTCGTTTCTGCATCATGTTTAGGTTAGAACTCAACGCCATGCTATTTTTAAAAGGGACATGCCAAAGTTTTGCTTTTTATGGCCTTCAGTGAGTGTAAGCGAGCCAGAGACACAAGAATCAAGGACTAATGAGCACATTCATGTTGATGAAGAGGCACCCATACCAAACAATACTTCAAGAATACCCATGGTATGTGCATCTCAAGACTCTCCGTTCACAGTTGTCGATCATTTTCCATCTAATTTACTGCTAAGATGTACCTTAGAGGCACCGATGACCGTGACAAAGGTCTCAACGAGCGCGAGCATCAGGAACAGATTCCCACCCAAGTGCTGCATGAGCCCTATCACTGGCATGTATAGGCGCGATCGTGCTTTGCGTCATTTGTCAACCCTTCAGATAATGTTTGTAAGGGTGTGGTGAAGTGGAAGCACCTGCAAGCACTGATATGTAACTTATCATCCTCATAGTTGGTATAGAATCTGAGCAGCCTATAAATACTGGGTTGGTTGTTGAAGCAGGCATCAGTCTCCCTTGGACCTCCCTGGCAGCAAAACCATCCATGGTGAGTGCATGCTAGCACACTTTCACAGCTCTGATAGATATTTCGTTTTCGGCTATGCAACGATGGCAATATTATTTTACATTACAGATGAAGGAAGGAGAATCTGACCGTTCTAGATATGGCCTCGCCCTGGCGGCAGGAGTCGTGGTAGCCATGGTAGTGACACAGATTCTGGGAGCTACTCTGATGTACAACCACCTCAGCAGTAGGATTGATCACGTACAGGACGAGGTAGGTGCCATAGCTTTATAGCAACTCCATCTATCACCATTTTAAATAATCATTACAGCAAATGTATGCAGAGTAGATCTTAGGGTTCCAAGACTAGACCTTACTAACTCTTTACGTTGCACCAAGAATCCCACCTTTCATCCCTGAACAAAGAACGATGTCCTTGTTTTATAAAAGAGTAGTGTATGTTGCTCAAAGAGAGCTTAGCGCATTTTAACCTGGAGTTGACCATGATATAGGTAATGGAATTCAGCTCGAAAGGCGGAGCCATGGCCCTCAGACAGAAGAGATCAGAGTACGACCAGGGAACCGACTCCTACGGTGAGTTTCTGTCTATCTGTCTGTCTAGGTGTCTGTCGGGGTGTCTGTCTGTCTGCTCCCCACTCTTGCCCATCAGGTTTTCCTACATAGCACTTGATAATTAACCAATATATTCAGTATTGCTCGTCAGTTATATCTACATGACATCAATTTATAATCAGGTTTTGCATAATTATCAAAACGATATTGAAAATAAAAATGAGTGCAATAACGATAACACTAGTCGCATTAACTCGGTAACTGTATTAATATTATATTAATTTATTGAGGAATTACTGCAGGATTATTCAAGAATTCTTAAGAAGTATTGAAAAAAGTGTTAAGACTTCATAAGATTTCTTATATTGAGCAATATCAGGGTGGGCAATAGACAGCTGCCAAGCATTAGCTCTTTCATGCTTACAAGATATTCATATTGTTGTACGTTTTTCAGCACCCTCATCCTACCAGTGCTCCTGTCCAGCTGGCCCTAAGGGAGACAAGGGAGATACCGGAGCTGCAGGACACATGGGTCCAGCCGGTAGACCAGGGAAACCTGGTTATGCAGGTAAGATCCGTACATCACATTTCTAACCGATCGCCGTTGATTGACCTTCATCAATCCCTGATCTCAAATCACAGGTGAGAAAGGAGAGAAGGGAGCTACTGGTAAACATGGTCGCCATGGATACGGTACCAAGGGTGAAGTTGGACCAGCTGGATATAATGGTAATACGTTGATACATTAATAACAATTAATTAACAATAATAATAATGATAGTAATAATAATGATAATAACGATAATAAAGATCATAGTAACATTGCACGACGGTAATGCTTTGGTATGATAATAGTAGTCATAATAATAATAATGATAACAATAATACTGATAGTAGCAAATATCATCGTTAGTATAGCTATCGGTCTATTTCGTCTAAAATTAACCTGGAAATTTTTTAGATCTTGTTTATTGTAAACACCCATTTACAGTTTTCTGATTTATGCTTCAGGTACGCCAGGACCAAAGGGAGAACAGGGAGCACCTGGGGCGCCAGGTAAGGATGGAGCTGATGGAAAGCATGGAAAGGATGGCTACAATGGCTACGGAACTCCTGGACCAAAGGGAGATAAGGGAGACCCAGGAAAGAATGGAAAGGACGGCTATGATGTAAGTTGTTATGAGACGGGGAAGACAACTCCAAAAGTGCTGTTCGGATGTGGAAGCTAATGCCAGCTGTTATTGTTTCAGGGAGCTGCAGGAACCAAGGGTCCAAGAGGTTATCCAGGCAGGAAAGGAGACAGAGGACACAACGGTGAAGTCTATACAGTAAAGGGAGAGAAGGGAGACCGAGGTGTGTATGAATTACTTGTGACAGACGAGTTTATAGCTTTTATGATTCCCAAAACAAAGCGAATGTAAGGTTGAGACTGAGCTTCCCGGGAGCTAAGAGCAGCAAAACATTATGCATAGCGTTCACTAAAAAGTGTACAGAACTTGATCTAAAGTTAATGATCGATAATTATTATAGCAACACCAATGGCCTCTGACCCATGACCTTTGACTTACATGTACAGTGGGCATCAGTTTGTGAACTCATTATAGAGTAACTTAGTATAACATTGATAGCTGATTATTTGAGTTGCAAGTACCTTATACTCATTCAGATGATGCGTCAAATCATTCATGCGATTATAACCATTATCAACACCATGTTTATCGTTCTTGTTGCGACATACATGCAGGATGTCACTGCTATTGACGTGGATTTCATCCTGGCTTTCAGGTATGCCAGGAGAGAAGGGACCAAAGGGAGATGGCGGCAAGCATGGTTATGATGGACACGCAGGAATTGCTGGCCCTGTGGGCCCACAGGGTGCTCCTGGTGAGCCTGGAAAAGATGGATATCCTGGTGCCCCTGGCCAGAAGGGAGAGAAGGGAGACCATGGAGTGAAAGGTGTTCATGGAGAGTCGGGTACCCCAGGTCATGCTGGATATGATGGACATGATGGATCCAAGGGAGAGAAGGGTGACACCGGAGAGAAAGGAGACAAGGGAGAGCGTGGAGAGCGAGGATACAAGGGAGACAAGGGTGACAAAGGAGAGAAGGGAGACAAAGGAGCCCATGGAGCACCTGGGGAGAAAGGAGCAGATTACAAGGCAGAGGAGCACTATGAGGAGCAGAATGCCTACGAAGATAACGGCGATTCTTATAAGGAGGAGACATACCCCAGCAACGATGCCTACTCGACTAGCGATGACACATACAGCAACAATGATGACACGTACACCGAGAATGATGACACGTACACCGAGAATGATGATGCGTACACCGATAATGATGATGCGTACACCGAGAATGATGATGCATACACCGAGAATGATGATGCATACGCCGAGAATGATGATGCGTACAGCGAAGATGATTCTTACAGTGACAGCAATGATAGCTATGAGTCTAATGATGACTCCTATAGTACGCAGCCAAACACCTACACAACTGAGTCATATAGCACCAAGGCAGCAACACCAAGCTACAACAGACCAAAGGGCTCATCTGGAAAAAGGAAAAGCAAATCAAAGGGCTCCAACAAGCGACATAGAAGAAACAGGAAGAACTAGGCACATCAATAAACTATGTCTGCGAGTATCTAAATGCACAAAATTAAAGTTCTTTTTCTCCTAAATATGCCTGCTGCCAACTAAAAATTTAATGAAAGTTTTGATTTGACGTCTTCATCATAGATTAATAAATGAATGTATCAACTAAGTAAATGTTGACCTCATTATACATCCAATAGCAGCCAAAGATAGCCGACTTAATATCTTAGACCCCTGGGAAACAGCAAGGACTGGTTTAACTCTCTTACCTACTACTACCACCATGACCAGCCCCTAGCTCTCCCACCTGCTGCCATTGGTTGTGGGAGTTGTCTTTCCTTGGTGATACATATTCCACCCATTGCGTGGTTCCACCTGCAAGGACAGATATACTGGAAATTCAGTTTGTCTGAACTTGTCAAAACTCCTACCCTCTACAGCTATAGATCTGCCATGTTTTATCCCAGCCTGTCAAGATGTGACTAACTAACCACAGGGGTACATCAGAAAACAATAATAGCAATCGCTACCTGAATCTTCGGCATCTAAAATGCTGAGGTCCTGTGAAATACAGGAGAGTTGGCAGGTCTGAATAGAGGAGAGTTGACAGGTCTGAATAGAAGAGAGTTGACAGGACTGGATACAGGAAAGTTGACAGGTATGGCTGTCGATGGCAAGTCCCGAGGTGTTGGTGCTGGATTTGAGACTTATCTGCCCTTGGTAATACACAGCGAACCCATTCGTAGGACACTCTAGGTGACCAGCAGCTGTCTTGCGCTGCATTGCAATCACGCTGCAAGGTACCTCAAAGACAATCAACATTCTTTCTGCAGGCAGCTTCATTTACTAGACCACAAACTATCATTTACTCAGGGCAGTCCTGTCCAGTGCATCACTAGAGGCCACTCACAGCCTCTCAACCACTCATATGCTGTTGATAAAACACAGATAGCAGCAGAGGGCTAGTGGGTAGACTCCACTGATATCAGAGTCAAACTCTCAGGCAGCAATCCGGCAGCGAGACCAGTCATGGATGCTGTCCAGGAGCCGTTGCTGCACTGGGGTGATTATGTCATCATTGCAGGCTACTTCATCTTTGTTCTCGGAGTCGGAATATGGGTAAACTTGTAGACTTGTAACACTTTTAGCCTCTCACATATCTTTCTAGCCTGTGTACCTGAGAGAGAAGCTGTAACCTGTATTCCATGGGCTGTTGATCTGTGTTACATATCATGAACAACTCTCAGTCTTCTCTTGAGGTGTTGTATCCACTTGATGAGTATTCAGCCTGGTTGTCACTTCCCTGCAATGTGTCGGCAGTGCCCTAGAGCCATGGAGCCGGCAGGTGTGGAAGCTTGCAAAACGCATTATGGCAATGCACTGTGGCTATCCTTAGGCCGCCGATGAGCCAGGAAAGTTCAGCTTGGCCAAACTCTTTCACCACTGCTCACCGACCACTGACCAGTCGCCGATAGCACAATGCTCACTATCAGTGGTACAATTGCCTTTACCATCGCGGGCAAGTGAGAACCAGGCTTTAGTAGCTTTAGTAGCAGTAGAAGTGAGCGTGGTAGTTATATTGCACACAGATTCTTCTGTTGTGAGACAGTTCATTCCGCAGTTACGGTACCAGAGCAGAGAACAAAAACTATTGTACAAGTAGACAAGGAACCCATATTGGCTTTTTCACTGAAGTAAGTAAGGTATAGTTATCTGAGGAAATGCAGCCGTCCGATATCCTCATAAAATGGATAGATAGAAGAGGCGGATTCAGAGGGATGCATGAGGGGCACACGTGCCCTCTTGTTAGACTCTGTATCCGCCCTTGGGTAGTGCATTACACTCACTTTCTCTGCTCCACAAATACGCAGCTCAATGGCAGATCATGAGATTTGCTCTCATATCTGCTGCGTTACTGGATTACCTGTATCTATTTGTCGACTTTCCTCATCACTGCATGATTCATCTTTGCAGACATCGACGAAAAACAGAGGAAGTGTGAAAGGTTACTTTCTAGCTGGACAGAACCAGCATTGGATTCCTGTAAGTCACATTATTGAATTCAAGTAGTAAGTCAGACTTACCTTTGAAGAAAATGTCAAGGTGTGCCATGCATCATATTACCCAGAATATTCTAGGGTACAATTTACTCCGTCGTCCACCAATAAGAGTCTCATTCTGTTTATGAATTATTTCCACCCTTTCCTTCTCTCTTCCATCCGCTACCTATTTCCATTTCCTTGGTTAATTGGGTCGCAGCTTAGTGGTGACCTATTTTTATTCTTGTCCTCACTGTGAAGTATAAGCTGCCGTGGTTTAGTCGTTAGCCTGCCTGTTTTGCAAGCGGAAGACTGTGGTTCGAATCACAGTGGCAGCACACTTTTACCCTCAGTAGCTTGTTCATCATTTTAGTCAGCAGTATGGATCACTCTCAATCCATGTATTCACCATATGAGCTGCTTATCGGCCTGCGATCATATCATATCTTAATCCCTCTGTAACTATTTGGTTTGTAACAGCCTGGAGTGATACCAGTAGATGAGCTGATAAGGATGACTTCGACTATCTCTAATGATGTGAGGTCGGAAGATTTACCCAATAAAATGCAGTAAGGATCCTCGCTGGGGAGCACATGCCAATGTTTCTGAGCTCAAAGTTCAGTGGTTTATAGTTGACTAATTTACAGTGTTCCCTCAGAATGAGGGCGCTCATCTAAGCAGGGGAGATCAGGTGTGTCCAAAATAAAATATTCCTCTACTGCGTCTAAGGTACCTGATAATACATAGATTGCATCATAGGAGACTGCGTCTAAACCTCGAGGAAATAGAGCGCACCTGGGTTTCCTCAAGGAAATACAGTAATGAGATTCTATCTTCGTGCAGCTATTAATAGTTTACTTAAAGAGTTAAGTTCACTCAGATCTGGCGAAGAAACAATGAGTGAACACTTCAAGTAAAAAGTATTCCTGGTTTGGTCAGGAGTTCTTGAGAGGTCCTGAGAATTCCAAGTGGGGAATTTTGAAGAGAGTTATCAGATTTTGCCCATTATACTCAAGGACTTATCCAGGACTTATCATATCCCAAATCTCCTAACAGCACAGTATCAGAGATCATCAATGACGTTGATTGATCGATCGCTGTTGATGATCTTTGACAACATGTCATTGTTAGAGGGGGGGCTGATGCACAATATTGAAGTGAAGTCCAATGTGAAACTGACATCAACACACTCATCTGACATCATTTCCAGGTTGGAGCATCCATATTTGCTAGTAACATTGGCAGCCTCCACTTCCTGGGGTTGGCTGGAGGAGGAGCGTCCACAGGCCTCAGCGTTGCCTACTATGAAGTGCATGTAAGTCACCTGTCGTAGCTCTCCTACATATCGTGTAAGAGAAGATGTCTGACACCCTTTCACTATGAGTATGACTATGAGTTGCTGGCAGCTTATAATGATAATAGGGAGGCTAGCAAGCTATGGGAAAGCCGTACGTGATCATAAATTGACGTAGCCTATAGCAACAATCTACGTGAGAAGAGCTGCTTTCACGTATGCTCATACGGCACATCAGAAGTGAAATAAAATCAGCTGCCACTTCTTAATCTTTTCATTTGTTACACAAGTTATAGGTTTTTCATTTTCCTGGAGTAGCTAGACATCAAACGATTTGACACATGTTAAGTGATTAATCTGACGTAGTCGTGGCTACGGCGTGTCTTTGCTAAACCTCGGTAATATCACTGTGAGCAAGTGAGCATAAACTTATAATTAACAGGGTCACATATAGGGTCTCAATGTCTATCGATGCGAAAGCAGATACTTTGCTTAATTCCCTAGCCAATAGCTTTGGAATTTACAGCCAACACATTTCCTTTGACTGTCGACTTTAAATGGCGTTGCGTCTCAGGACCAAGTGTTTCAGAAGTTAGTATTCATTTGTCATCGAACAATAGCAGCCTGACTAATACTCCTGCGTTACTATATCAAGTTTGTGGTACTTTGGTGCTGAGTTTACCTGGTATGAGTAAGCTTCATCTCAGCATTGGCGGTGTGCCAGTAGTAAAACAGCCTGATCTAACGGTCATCTTCTCATTGGGCTGACAACTCCAAATCCACTTAAGAGAATAACCAAGACGGCCCTGTAAAAAAGAGCTCCTGGCTACTTTTGAAATAACCCATGGTCAAAAATATTCCTATGTATATTGATGCAAATACTTTAGAGCTGGATTTGATAGCAACTGTCTAACAGCCGTGGAAATAGTGACGTTATCATTGGAATTCGCTATAGAAATTACGCCCATTATACCTTATATAGCAGGTGTCTTCTCATTTATGGGATCGCTCTCATCAGATCGCTATCATTTTTCTTTCTTGGTGATTTTGAATGAAACGCTAAGATTTCTGTCACTATCAAATCCGGTTCTACAGTAATAGCTCCAGGGTTTAAACTATAAAATTCTTTATAAGGGAACTCTAGCGGCCTTTGATAATGGTGTCAAACTGATTGTCATGCATAGATGCAGAGTCAGACTGAAGTATGGCCTCACTGAAACAGGAAAATTCTGATTGTATCAGATATGGTGGTCAGGCAGTCAGCTGCTGAGGTTGCTACACTCAGATGAAACTGAGCAGAAGGCACCTGATGTTGAAGTTCGTTGTGGCAGAGATTGTGGCCTGTGAGTTTTAAAGGGAACTATTTTCCCACTACATGTGGCTGTAAATTTCTTACAGGAGCAGCGTTCTCTCTCATTCCCTCTAGTTCCCTCTAGTTCCTCTAGTTCTCCCTGAATTTAAGCACTGAATAGTTCAGCTTATCACCAAAATGTTAATCTCCATTTTTCAGCTTCTCAAGCAAGAGGAATACTGCCATGTCATAATTTTGGAGTTATCCTCTCAACACCTGAGATATGTACTCTATTCTTTACTGACAAGGTTTCTATTGTTTCCAGGCAGCGATAATCGTTCTCATACTGGGATGGGTGTTCGTTCCAGTCTACATGGCCAGTGGAGCCAACACCATGCCTGGATATTTGAGGCTCAGATACGGGGGAAGACGAATCCGAGTTTTTCTCTCCATCTTGTCACTTGTGGCCTACATCTTTACCAAGATATCTGTGAGTCTTACTGATTTATCCATTACTATGATCAGGAGAAGATAGCCCCTACCTTTACTGTAGAACAAAATTATGTTGCAAATTGATAATTTTCGCCATCGAGCAGTTCACAAATAGTGTCAATGCTCATTTATCTTTGATGTACTTGTATGTAACTAAGGCTGAACCACGAATGAAAAAATTGTAAGATGGCAGATATTTTACTAAGTGCTAAAACAAAAATATTTTCCATGCATGAAAACTCCGTTCTAGAATATACATGCATTGTTCTTCCTTAGTCATTGCATTTCTCAGCCTATATGATCAGGATAAGATAACTCCCATCTCTACCCAGAAATGCTATGTCCTCGATTTTATGTGGTCACTGCATTCGCTGCCAATCGCCAATAGTTACGCAGCAGTAGTTTGCGCCAGGCAGTCATGCACTAACTGTCATTCAATGACATGTTGTTGCAGGTGGATATCTATGCTGGCACTGTGTTCATCGAGCAGGCAATGAAGATTGATACATATGCCAGCATAGCTGGTATAGTTGCCATAGCTGCGCTCTTCACTATCACCGGTGAGAGTAGACAAGAATTTAATTCTGTTTCATGCATATCTAGAGCCACATCCAAACTATGCCGATAATCACTGTTCGATACCATCATCTCGCACACCAGCGCGGTGTGGGTAGCTCAAGGAAAGCACCGGTACAGTTTAGCTCTCATTGGTCATTGCTCAGCCGATGAAAAGGTCTATCGCTTTAAAAATGTTCTCGCTGACGCATTAGTGAAGCTAAATCACTGGCTAGGTAGCCTTTTCACGCCACGTAGATGAGTGAAATGATGGCATGACCGGCAGTTATCGGCGCGGTGTGAATGCGGCTTAAGTGACGGGACCTTTGGAAATTTTACTCCTCTGGAGAAATTTCAGATGGGTAACTGCCTCCTGTTTGTTTGTTTCCACAGGTGGGCTAACTGCGGTGATCTGGACAGACTTCGTGCAGACTATCTTGATGCTCGCTGGAGCCATTCTTCTCTGCGTGTTGAGTGAGTCATCAAATCATGTGGGCGTAATCTATTATAGTATGGGTGGGGCTAACCATACATGGTCACAGTATAAGTAGAATACAGGTAGAGTACGGGAACAATGTGGGTGGAGTATGGGTACAATGTGGGCAGAGTATGGGCCGAATGTGGGCAGAGTATGGGCCGAATGTGGGCAGAGTATGGGCAGATATCATAATTCATGAAGCATACAGACATAAAAGTAAAAATGCCCGGCTGTATATTGTATATTGTATAGGACTAAGTGATACTAACTAGCCAAGCTTGCACAGTCCCTATATTAATGACATACGCCTGAAAAGAAGTCACTTCATTCCCCCAAGGTTTTGTCAAGTTTTCGTTTCTCGTAGGTTTTGAGAGGGTTGGTGGATATGGAGAGCTGGAGGATTGGTATCACGCATCCGTACCTGAGAAGCTTCTGACGTCAAATAGAACCTGTCCTCACCCGCTGTCAGACGCCTTCCACATATTCAAAGGTCCACTGGACGCAGACCTGCCATGGCCAGGTGCCCTGACAGGTGCCCTGCTCAAGTCACTCTGGTACTGGTGTGCCGATCAGGTAAATACTTGCAAAAAAACAATAGAATAATAATAGAGAGAATAATGAGGATATCACATCATGAGTAACATACATATTGCATTAAAATATTAACGAAGCTCTTAAAACAACATAAGACCCACTTTGGCTTTTGTCATTCTCCTGTAGATATTCATGCATCAGCACGTGCAGGAGTGAGCGGGAGTGAGCATAAATTGACGCGGGAGTGAGCGTGGATAGGCGTGGGAGTGAGCGCGAAAATCGACAGGAGAATGACAAACACCGTGACTTTTAATTGTTTTCCAAACTTTCTGAAAGAGTGTGCAGCTACCTGGAATTGAACGGTGGACCTTCAGCTTGTCAGTCACACTACTACACTCCACTACAGCAGCTTATGCTTCACCACATTTCTAGGCTTCAGATATATTATAAAACTTTGATGAAAAATGCACCAAGGATACAAAATGTGCTATAGGACGCTTATGTGAAGTGTACATTCCCATTTCCCTACAGGTTATCGTGCAAAGAGCAATAGCCGCTAAGAACATCACTCATGCGAAAGCTGGCACAGTGCTGGCGGGTATACTCAAATTACTCCCTCTATTCCTTCTGGTCATGCCAGGAATGATCGCCAGAATTCTCTTTCCAGGTGCGTTCTTGTTCTTCTGTATTCCAGCTATAGAAAAAACTGATGTTCGTTTTTATGTAAGTTATTTAGTTAATATTCATTCTTAATTCATTTATTTGTGTATTTCATTTCCATCACTCGCTTTTCCCTATAACAGCTATAGTTCAGGTTCCTAAACATCCTCTCCCAGATTTCCTGAACCCCCCCCC
>ERZ1740065.1888-NODE-1888-length-12838-cov-12.378237_pt1 | contig 12838 bp, 9 predicted proteins | sample MGYA00581738_ERZ1740065 | MGnify/ENA primary metagenome ERZ1740065 (study PRJEB43018, sample SAMN04849749) | marine metagenome | isolation source: floating plastic debris | place: Pacific Ocean | collected 2008-09-01 | study: EMG produced TPA metagenomics... | reverse complement strand
GGGAGGGAGAGGAAGGGGAGAGGGAGGGGAGCGAGAGGGAGGAGGGAGGTAGTGAGAGGGAAGGGAGGGGAGAGGGAGGGGAAGAGATAGGGAAGGGAAGGGAGACGAATCGGGTAAGGGCAAGGGAAGGGAGTGTATGCTAGCCAAGCTCGGAACAAGGTTTTCCGGTGGCGGTGAGATATCATTAATGCTGACAGCATGCAGTTTAAAAGTAATGATTGCCCATCTGACTAATTTCTCACGTTGGTTAACATTTTAGTCACTTTGCAGCCGCTTGGTAACAGCATATTAATTAAGGGGTCTCCCACATTGGTAGCAGAGAAAGTAACAAACCAATAGCAACTGATAGACAGATGCAACACAGTTTTCAACACCAGCTGACGTCATTGACCATAACTACAGCATGGGAGCACTGATAGTGGCTGCAAGCTGCCAGCACTGACAGCCTCAGTAGTTTAGGCGTGCCTACTCTCCACCACCTGTCACAGCTGCCATCTCGCTGCCGCTGACTGACAGAAGGTGTGTACAGAATGTTTGCTTGCTTCGATGAATCAGCAATCAGAGGTGGAGGAGAGGAAACTTGCCCCTTGTTTGTACAGATCTAGATGAATGCATCGCCAGATGGGCAGCATAGATTGAACTCTAGAATACCAACGATTAACTATCCGTTTCCAATGGAGATCAAAGCTACGCAAATTTCACTTTGGAAATATGCATGACACTTAACAAGGGAATAGCTTATTAATTGTTGCTTTAATGTCAACTAGATCAATGGTGAATCTGTGGCTGGAAGTGGAGGTCCATTTGCCTCCGCCATTCATCTGACACGCTATCCATCAGAGAGGCTCTCACTTCAGGGATTTACTGTTTTTGTTGATGAGCCAGAGAGACTTGAGAATCATATTTGTTCACTGCAAAACCATAAGATGTGCCGTACAAAGGTGTATACGGCTGACATTTCTTCCTGTCCGCTGGGAGACCAGAAAAAACGTTACAAGTTGGCTGCAGACTTGTCTCCCCATGACTTGTTTGGGCAGTAGGCTGGTTATGTAACGTCGGATCTAGATGGCCATTATATGGACGCTACGTCAACCACTTGGTAACATTAATATTTACACATGGTATCTCGCTAAACCAGCGATTTCTCAGAAGTCGGTGGGTGTTTGTATTCTGTATCATTTGTTAAACAGGCCAGACAGCAAAGCCTAAATAAAAATATAGGATTCTGAGCCAGGTCTACGGAGGACAGCTTGAAAGCAGTCGGCCAGTAATCCACCATGTTGTTTTAGAGATATGTTATAAGTCGCGTGAAGGATTCAGTCATGACAATGTCAAGAATTGTAAACATAGCTGTTCACATTTCTTAGCGTCTTGACCCGCAGGCAATCTAGGAGCTGTATAGCAATAGTGATGTATTCACCATATGGCTTTAAATGCACCCTACATGGCTACTTACTCGGTGGAGAGCAGGGATTAAGAGATGAATTGTGCTCCGTTTTATTCAGAATGCCTATAGTAGCAATAAGACAGGGTGAGCCATTAGTGTAATCTATCGAGGCTGCCACTGCTGATGAGACCAGCGAGTAAGAGCGGTCATCTGACTATTGAGACAGGCAGAGGTGGACCGATAAGATAGCTGATAATCCTTCTTCTACTTATTACCACTTGTTCCCAGAAATGAGTGTCCCATATCGTTGCTTACATTCTCCATCTCCTGTGAAGAGCAAGTCATCACCAGTGATAAGATAGCCATACGTCTCTTGTAAATCACTTTATCACTTTATCAGATCTTCGCTCTGTCCCTAGCTCTGGCTTTTCGTTGGCTACCCTGTCGGGTTTTGAGCGCAGACTAGAGTTGGATGTGGACACTTTATCGGCGGCCAGTCATCCTGGCGCTCGAGCTACTGCATTATCAGTGCCTCTGTAAGCTGCCTGTACGAATTATGTTTGTTGACTCTGAGGTGTCACTGTCGCGCCAACAGCCGCCGCTATCTCCCCGAACCATTTATCAATACATTCGTCAAAAAATTCCAATCATTGTTTAGGTTCAAAAACAGATGCGGAGAAAACCAGAGGAGTCGGAAAAGAAAAGTGAAGCTTGTTCATTATACCAAATGATTGTAACGGCGAGGAAGTGTTTGTGTATTGCGGGCCATTTCCGAGGAATATTTTGGAGGTTGGTCTGTGTAACACAAGCAGTTATTTACAAACAAAGACAGTGAAGTAATCTAGTTGATGCACAACTGAATGTGTGAATTCCAGCGCCTGCACTGACAGGCCGAATGAGTCCAGTAATCTATCGTAATAGTCACTGGGTATGTTCTCCCTCTCACTCTCTGACACAGTTCCCATCCACCTAGTCTGGTTATCGGCTGGCAGCCCTTCATCACGCTTGATCTAGTCAGCCAGACTGTGGCAGCAATCAGTGTCGTCCCGTAGCTGAGCTCACCCTGGCATCGCGTACTCCCCAGGACAAGATACTGCTGCTCGTTGCGTGACACGGTACCCCGCTGATTATTACATGTGTCTGGTAGAATTCTTGATGGGTTGAGCAGGTTGTTGACAGGTTCCCTTCCCAGGAACTGCCTTTCCAACGCTATTTCACCCGCATTTCATCCAAAACAGTGCGTCTGAAGTGTTGGAGTGTTGACATTCATTACCAGCTGACCACATCACAAGGTCCTGGATTTTATGATATTTTTCCAGGACTTGAGAGCAGAGGGCAGCCGGCAGTGACCACGAAGTTCCTGTCCAACGTTCGTTTGGCTGAGGGCAGCATAGATCAGACCGGTTTCAAGGATTATGATTACTAAATATGATGGGTAAACATTAGAGATAGGAGGTGTACATGCTGTTAAGGGCTTAGTGGGTCTCTTCACCAGATTAGGGATTATGATGATGCGGCGAAGAACGCGCCAATGTGCTTGTGAAGTGCTTTGCGCAAAGGCGATGTATCAATATGGTGAGAAGGCCACTTGGACTGACCAGATACAAGGCACTACTCAGTAATCAATTACAGCTCCGTGTGCCACCAGTTGATACCACCCCGCGGATACAATGATACACCATACTCGAGCAATGACTTTCTCTTTGGACCAGGTGAATAGGATATTTAACAGGTGTTTGCAGGTGCTCTAGAGCTCTTGAGATGTGAGCCACAGTTGAGGACAGCACATCTGTTAAATCGGTTTATCAATGACCCGTTTCTAACACATTCTACTTGTTATAACTTTATTAGTTGACCATCTTCAAAAAGAGCAGGTTAATTACAGTCATATATGTTTGCATGGAATCCGACACCCTTCTAATTTATGTTCATCACAGTCAATGTGTTAAAACACATCACGTGAAATCAACACTGGACTGGTTTTGTTTACATAGCTGGCAGTTTTTCAGTCCTCTCCTAGACTGGCAAACTGGTCCATGTGAAAGGACAGCCTTCGCCCCCTGAACTGTCTCCCCCTATCTAGTGCAGCGGCCAGTGTAAAAATATACTAAATAGCTGCATTATTTTCCTGTTGATGGCTTTGTACCAGAGGTTTCACTGCTGATTACCTGGGTGATTATTCAAGCGCTGTTACATTTAATGCGATGTCAACATAATTGTATCATAATGGAAGGCCAGCTCTGGCATTCTGACACATGAACAACACAGAAATTACCATAAGATTGACAGTGGAATCGAACAAGTTGGACATCAATCTACTGATTAGCTCCATGGCCAGGGATCAAAGGGAGTCAATCAATGGTAATAGTCTGTCTGTCTGTCCGTCTGCTCCATCAGATACAAAGACGCATTCTCTCTGTCCTGAAGAGAATGTGACGTTGCACTCAAAATTCTAATCTACAGCCGAATTGTCATGTCTGCGACGATGTCCGCATACGGCATGATAGAATGAGACAAATTAAGAACCAAGTGCATTTCCCAACTGCCTGCTGGCCAATATGTCTGTCTGTCTGCTGATGGAATGCATGGTTGCTGGGATTGCATGATAAACGTAAACTTTGTCCACCTGCTCTTCACACCACTAATTATCTGTGGAAAGCGCTATCAATTCAAGAATTCCTTGGATCATGTTGATAAGTGAGCGTTAGCCACTATTCGTACCATTTTGCTATCCAGCCACGTATGGATGGAAGTCTTTGGTTCGAGAGCTATCATTCATCTCACCATAATAAGTGTCATACATGCATGGCGAGCATGGGAAGCACGGAATAAAATGATTTTATGGCTTCCAGTGCGATACCTCCTATTTATGACTAGAAATAGACAGTAAAATGGCTCCTTTGTTGAGATCCGATCAAAAGGGCATTCAAAATCTAATGTCTGTGAAGCAGGCAACTAACTGCCTGATTGTCATGCACTGCATTGATTGCTCCGTTTGTCACAATGTCACGAACTATGAGGCTCAGTCAACACTGGTTTCGTAAGACCATAATCTATTTTCTTTAGCGCAAATAATATCGTTTACCTGTTAGCCTCCCCACACACTACAAGACTGACATTCTGTCAATCCGCTTAGAAGCGGAGAGATTCTTGCTGCATTCCTCCAATCTCACACCGAGCTGGCGGAAGATAGCTAATGATCGACTAGGTGCTACCGAGGTGTCATGGAGCACCCGAGTCTAAATCACATGACCTTTAATTGCAGTGCACCAGCATCGAAATGAAAAGCGACAGCTTTCATCCCTTCATGGCTGTCAAATTATTATAAATTTCATGCATTTTTACTGCTTGATGTATGCTAATCGTGATTCACCACTTCTGATCCCTCACCCGCCACTCGTGGGCGGAGCTTGTCAGAGCCTGCGCTCTGATTGGACAGATCGTAAGAAACCTGTCTGTTCATTTGTTGGAGAACACAGGGAAACTAACATGAGATTGATTTTGTAAGGCGACTGGCTACATGTGGTACTTGTCATGGTACATAGCTCGGATAGTAATTATTGTAAGATAGGGAACACGCTGGCAAGGTGTTGGCGCATCATTATCGAGTTGTAAGCGAGAGTGTGTGCACCTTTATAGCAGAATTTACCATAAATACTCTACTATCATACAGCAGGCCTAGCCTAGGCGCTATACAATCTCTCTCTCACTCACAACAATCACCAACATCCGCAGCAGAAGGCAGTTTTGATGAAGATGTCTGCGTTTCCACTGCCTGTGACTGGCTACCCAAATCTGGCGACGACACAGGTCAGTTTCTCTGGATACTATCTTAACCTCGATCTTAGTTTGGATCGTCACAAGACTCAATGTGTTGGAAAAGCTGCTGGTATTGTTACTACAGTAGAATTAGTGATAACGCATCAGAGACCGCTGGGAGGTATGGCTGTGAGGTCTCTCTCCACACTTTATTAACGATATTTGTAGCCGAAACATCAAAGCTGAGACTTGTTAACTAGAAAATTGGCTGTATAATAGTTAACTAGAGACCACCAATGCTGCAAACAAATATCCACCATCCCTTTATTATTCTAACTAACCCTCAACATTTCTTCTCATCCACCTTCATCTCCCCCCCCCCCAAACTCTATGCTACCCCGATCTCCCTCTCCCTCCCTCTCTTCGTCTATCTCTCTCTATATCTCTCTATCTTTCTATCTCGCTCTAGTGTCACCACAGCTGCCTGCCATCTTCACCATCTGACTGCCCGCTATGTTCACCATCTGGCTGACTGCTATGTTTCAGTTGCTGATGTCAGCTGCCGGAGGGCTGAATATACCTAATTCGCCCGGTGCAGGCTCACCCAAGGACATACCAGGGTCAGCGATGAGTGCCGCTCACCTGCCCGGACTGGCAGGACGAGTACCAGGCATCGCTGACATGCACGTTGCTGCCGCAGGTCATGGCTGCATTCCTCCACAGTTAGCTGCCATGGCAGGAATGGCTGACCCAAGACTTCTCTACTCCGCCCTGGTATTTATTTCTCTCTCTCTCTCTCTCTCGACGCGGAATCGTGTCCCAATGACGATGTGAAACCCTACTTGATAACTTCCCTGCTAATTTTTAGGGCACAGGATACGACATGAAGGACAACGCTGACGCGCTGATGGCGTGGAGACAGATCGCCGCTCAGGCCCAGGCAGCATCAGCTGGACTATTGCCGTACGATACACACGCCGCTGCCGTTGCTGCTGCCTCATTTCCATACGCAGGGTATGTTCAACACATGCGGTACACACCCATCCCTAGCATGCATTCCTGACTATTGTAACTATTGGAGTTAACTTTCACCTCCCACACCCGACCTGGCATTTGCTGCGCCTTCAGCTCTCTGAGAACGAATCATATCCTAAATACGTAACTAGATGTCCTGTAAAACATTCACAGCTATAGTCTATTGGATTCTTTGTGGAGACGAATATTTTGGCACCTAAAGACTGTAGCCATAGCGGTATCATCACCTTTTCTTCAATATTGCTCGCAAGGGTAGCAACCTTGCCTATTTACACGATAGAATTGATTAATACCCAGTCATATTAGGCTGATACGTTTGTCAGTCCGAGTGTGATGGGAGCGAAAATAATTGATGTCAAAATCATTTTTCACACTGAGTAGGAGTTGCTAACGAGACAGCATACGAAATCAGGTGGCAGAATTAATTTCCTCAGGCTGCCTGGTGAACGGCATAACAACTGTCATGATATTGATACATCGATACGCCAGGAAAAATGGTGAGCTATCTGAGAGATTGCCAGCAAATCAGAGATTAAAATTTAGTATCTACGTACGGCGTTACGTCAGCATCACTGGCCAGACGGTTAAGGAGTTGCTGATACATATCACCAGGTTTTCTAATTATGCTGATTGATAAGTGAGGCTAGAAATCATCCAACTATTACAGAGCAATGTGTCCCTGCAGTTGGGGAGAGTGCGCGTCAGAAATGCGTTTGATGTTGCTTTACAATGAATGCTCGGTTTCTCATAATGATTGATGGTGTCTTTGAAGCGCCGGTGTTCAGTTACGTGTACCAAGTGTTAAAAAACACACAAATCAGTTTTGCATTACATATTATATGTTGGTCGGCGTTCAATAAGAGCGTTTGGTATCTGGTGTTACCGTTTGTTTGCATTCGGGGAGGCCCAGGTGTTAACACTCGAAGACATTTTGTAAATCTGAAGTCACTTGTCACTGATGTGTGCGTTACTCACAATGTCTAGTATTTCTTTTGAAACCACTGCTTGTGTCTATGGTAGTCTTGTTTGTTCGGATATACGACCACTAAATTTAAAATTTTCTATTTGTGTCCACTTGAGGTAGGCAGTAAAGGGTGACATCTGTTTGCAGGTATCCCGGTATGGATATCAATGGGGCGAGGAGGAAGAACGCGACGAGAGAGACCACCAGCACTCTGAAAGCTTGGCTTTACGAACATCGCAAGAATCCATATCCTACTAAAGGCGAAAAAATAATGCTAGCGATTGTAACAAAAATGACACTAACTCAAGGTGAGGGTTGCTTTGACCAAAAACTCTCTCACTGTTTGTTCAATGGATGCTGATTACTGATCTACTTCGTGTTCCTGTTTAGTCTCAACCTGGTTCGCAAACGCTCGACGGAGATTGAAAAAAGAGAACAAGATGACGTGGTCACCAAGAAACAGAACAGACGATGGCAGTGACGATGGAGACGAGAAGGTGGACGAAGAAACTGGGGAGGATGATGTAAGCATTGGTAAGTAACACGCTACCCTCTACCAGCGAGGCCTCTCACTCTCGGGTGTGCAGCAGACGCTCCAATAAGAAACCTTGGAATTCAGCGTTGCAACTCCTCACCTCCCCAGATCCGAAGGAGATCAAAGAGGCCAAGCACTCTGGCAATAAATTCTCTCCCATGTTTTAACCTCACTGGGGTTGGAAGTAGAAACCAAACAACAAGGCTAATGGCAGGCGAGATTGCAATCGCTTGCGCGTTATAGACCACTGTCACTAACCCTCATCCTAGTGGCAACACTTATCTAATAGATCATCAAAGGCTGTTTGAGGTCAGGTTCGACATGCATTCGGCATGTCAGCTGGAATATCTACATCAAAAATCAGTTATACGGCTCTGCCTTGCTTGATTGAATGGCTGGTGTTTGCCAAGATCTCCTCTTGTTTTCGCTATATATAAACATTACATCAAAAATGGTAGTTTTGCCTTTCGGTGACACTTGTGTGAACAACTCGCCACCGGGTCTCTCGAGAAATTTGGATGGTTTTTGCTTCTGTTGATGATGTTTTAGATCACACGCGTGCTGTCCAATACAAACCCTTGTACTTGTCGCCGGGTCTAAAATAGCTTTTTATTATATTTACTTCCTCGAAAACAGTGAAGCAGAATCAGCAGTGCCGCGTGGCAAACTGCAGCTAGTTGACGCAGCGGTTCTCACAGATCTAGGCTCATCTTAACTGTCAGTCAATCAAAATATGCCCTCATATTGCCACTGAGCCAGTTCATTCAAGCGAATGTCTCATTGTCAACTGAACTTTGTCACGATGCCTTGACTGCTCTACCATTAGCCTCAGCACACGCAATTACAGCTGAGAGAGGTGATGGCTGTTTGTGTAAGGTTTCCATGCTGGTACTTAGCTGAAGCTGCTGTATCAGCGGAATCAGACTCCACTTTCATGTCCATTAAAACATATCATCTCATCTCAGCCAAATCTAACGGCTACCAGCATCTTGCTCAAACAGTTTTTATTTGATCTGGCAAAAAATTCGACCATTCGGCATCGCCAGCTTATCACTCAATTCGATAACGGGAACATCATCTTGCTAATTTGTGTCTAAACAGCATTTTTATGCAACTTGAAATGCCTGATGTTGACTCCCAGATCGGATCAAGTCCACGTCTCGGCAAATATTTGCTGATGAGTTTTAGCTGAATTTTATCGCGATTGCTGCTTTAAAAGATGATATTCGTCCACTAATCCGGCGACTTTTCCCTGCGTGCAGCGATACTGACGCGATTATCAGCCGAATTCGTGTAAGTGTCAGAGCTGCCACACGCTACGAACAACTGCTAAAAGGCTCAAAGTACACGCCTGACATTGACAAGGTCATTCGTAGGTCAAAGCATCTGTGCAGCTAGTGGTCACGCAGCTGCGTTGTGTAGGGCCAAAAAGTTTTAATTCCCACAGTAGTCACTGTTAGTTGATGATTGGCGGCAACAGATAGACTGGATCCGTGCAGGGCAGTGTTGTAGACTGACAAGCTGACGCTGCCCGTTTCATAATGAACATCTCTGATGCCCGATAGTTTGTGAAAAGGTTAAGAAAATTACACTGCCAGCCAAACGAGCGATATCCAACAAGGACAATGTCCGACTGTGGAAATGGTGGTTATTATTTGATATGATGTAAGGAAATAATGCTATCTAATATTCCAATGTATAATTTCTGATTCATTGATTGAACGCCCGTCTAGTGTGCTGCTGGATTTCCTGTGCAATTCAACGCTTTAATGACTGCCTGCTGTCCAAACATATCCACAGGTCTGATACAGTTAAAGGTTTATTGCTGCTGAGAGAGTGGGAGAGGACTCGTGCTAACTCTCGCCACCCATTGTTTACAGTCAAGCCAATATGGACCCTGCTCTTGTATTAAACTATGCTCGTTACATTTCAGATTTGAGTGATTTCGAGTCAGAGACGTCACCACAGAAGTCCACCGCCAATTTGACAAATGCTGTGCCCTCTGAGCCATCGGCAGCGCAGCCGTCAGCTCGATCTCCTCAGGCGTCTCCAACAGCCAAAGACTCCAGCAAACCGAGGATCTGGTCAATAGCAGACGTGGCCGCTAGTAAACCATCTCCATCACTGAACGAGCACAAGCACATGCACATCTCATCCATGCGACACCGGCCGTATCCCATACCGAGTACAGTGCCTGCGTTCAGGCCATGGTTTGACAATTCATACAGGCAGCTCGCCACGCAGCAAATGCTGGGAAACCCGCTGCTGCCGGCAAGACCAAATCCAGTCCAAGCATCTCTACGGGTACCTATAGCCTCCCCACAAAATGACACAGCTGAACCTCAAGGCTTCACAGCTACCACCTCCACAGCGCCAGGTAAGCGTCCCCATCACAGAGGCCAATTTGGTACAAGCTCTAGATAACCACCTCTTCCAGTAACAGTATCGGCAAAGTCATTGTCAACATTGTGAAACGAACCCCATTTACGTCTGACTAGACAATTGATCTGTGACAGGGAAACGCAGAAACGTTCATTACTCATTAAAGAATATTTCCATTTGCACCGAAATTAATTCTCTCCTCCAATTTGTTCTGTACTAGTCATGAGTATAAAGAAAACCCTAGTCTACATATGGGGAAGTGATCATTTACCGCCCGACTGAGCACCAACATGTATCTGTTTGCATCTGCTCTCTGACTCTCCTCTCGTCCCCAGAACAGATTGAACTCTCCGAGTTTGGTCTCTAATTCCCAACCTGCGTATTAATCATTCATCGATCATCCTATGATGAAAGTGAGTTGACAGATTAACGTAGTGGCTTGTTTGGATTCGCAGACAAATCAACGACGGATTCTAGTTTGGAGAATGAGAGACAGACATCGCCGATGAGGAAGGAGGTGAAATTGGAGAGGTCAAGTTCATCGCCCGGGTCGAGCCACTGATGATGCGGCAGTGTAGATGCCGTGGTATTTATTGTCGTCTGATAGGCTACTGTAGCCGCTGACACTGGGACGGATTGGACGCCACGCGCCAATCACACAACCAATACAGCTTTAGTCTCCCAACCAAATCACACATTTTCATGTACTTCTAATCGCTATCCCTATAAATCAGCATAATTTTCATCTGATTCCGTGCTAGAACTCAGTCTAACGCTAGACAGCACTCTAATTAAGAAATTTTGCTCATTATTTGTACTAAGTTATTGTTGTTTCTGTTTTCTAGATTTGCTAGTCTTTTTCCTCATATGCACTGTCCTCGGCAAATGTTGTGTATATACTTGCAATGTCACCAAAAACCATGACGAGTTTTGTTTTCCTTCCTTTTCTCACTGTATTATTTTGTTGTACAGAACTGCCCTGATAAATACAATATATTTTTAATACTCAACGATGATTGTCTAACTAGCAATGATTGAAAACTATAGAAATGACAAAAAGAAACACTCTCAGTGCTCGTGCACTCAACTGCATACGGTTTAGTAGTAACCAAACAGTGGCACTATCATGGTCTAGCACTCGTTAGATAACAGCATTCATCATGAATACAGCATCTCTGTGTGTTACATGAATATTTATACGCAGACCGGCCCTGTTTCCTGCGCCAGTCTTTCATGAACGGGCATCTGTTGAAGGCGAGTTGATATCATTCAATGGACCATCAGCTCCATATGCTGTCGGCAGCAGAACACCAATAACAAATTAATATTTAGATCTATGCTGCTGATGATTACAAAGATGATAATGATGATGGCCTTATTGAAATATTCGTAATGCAGGATATTAGGTCTGCTGTATGGGGGTGTGCTCAGTTATTGATGCTGTGGTTTATTGAGCTGACTAAGATTAGCCTAGCGCTGTCTTGACTACAAGAAAACTTCCTTCTTGCTGTTGCTGTAATACCAGCTTTGTAATGACTAGATGCACCATCTCCTGACACTGGTAATGGAGATAGATTGCCCGATTACGCCAGGGGCCATGTCTACATATTACCCACCGGTCGGCCATCACGATCTCAGTTAACCTTCACCCGATCACGGGCGAGGCGTTACTGTGGTATAATGGAGCTGGCAATGCCAGAACAACCGGCTCGTAGTCACTTCTTCAGGCATTCAGTAACCTTCGCAGCTACTCACTGACTACCAGAGACCTGCTGTGCGGTGCATTGTGGGAAGCGTTGACTAGCTTTGACTGGTGGTCGAGTGCCTGTCATATCAGTGCCATTACCAACTTGAACATCAAAAAGACTTTGGAACAAATGTGGCCATCATTGTATCGCAGCATGTGTCACGACAGAGGATAATGATATTAATTTATGTACAAATGTTCAAACAACGGAATTGATAGAAATCAAGTACCATTGAATGATAGCCAACACCGAACAGCTATACCACATTTCATATCTGATGGATTGCCCTCTCCCCACGTCCCTGTCTCATCAGTCGCCGTTCGATTCATGCTTATAATCGTGAATAAAAAATATTCGAGCGGCAAACTTGCACTTCAATGGTTTAGATGTCATGAATAACTGTCCTAAGTAGAAATGAAGTCCTACGTCTAAGATCAAAGGCATACTCCGTTTCCTACACCCATAACCGTCAAACTAGTGATCTACACGAGCAATCATCGACTCACACTACCGTGATTGATTGCTAGCTGGTCCCTGTGTCTGGCACATAGCACTCCCTGCGCTGAGCGCTAGCTGCTCGCACTACCATTAGAAAACACAAAGCTGGGAAAATTTACAGATAGGGTAGCACGCCAAGAGTGAGAGGGTAGCCAACAATATCTGCTGCTGACACATATCTTATGGAATTGACAAATGAAAGCATGTTGTAACAGTTGTTTTCTGTTTCGCAGCTAGATGCCAAAGATGTCCACCCAAGCAGATGAGTACCGTGATTACACGCTCGGCTTCTCGAACAAGGGCCAGTTGCAGACTGTGTGGGTTCACTTGCCACCAAAAGTATCCACCAGAAATGAAGCAGCGCTTTCAGCAACCAGTAGGAGGAGCAGCAGTAGGAGTAGGAGGAGCAGGAGAAGGAGGAGAAGGAGGAGGAGGAGGAAGAGGAGGGGGAGGGGGGGGAAGAGGAGAGAGAGAGCGGAAGTCTAAAGTAGAGAAGTTAGAAGAAGAATGGGAGAGATAGAAAGAATAAT
>ERZ1740065.1887-NODE-1887-length-12839-cov-12.438595_pt1 | contig 12839 bp, 12 predicted proteins | sample MGYA00581738_ERZ1740065 | MGnify/ENA primary metagenome ERZ1740065 (study PRJEB43018, sample SAMN04849749) | marine metagenome | isolation source: floating plastic debris | place: Pacific Ocean | collected 2008-09-01 | study: EMG produced TPA metagenomics... | reverse complement strand
AATAGAAGAAAACTCAGCTTTTGTCATTCTCCTGTAGATATTTGTGCATCAGCACATGTGGGAGTGAGCGCGGATAGGCGCGGAAGTGAGCAGGAGTGAGCATGGATAGGCGCGGGAGTGAGCAGGAGTGGGCATGGATAGGCGCGGGAGTGAGCGCGAAAATCGACAGGAGAATGACAAATACTGAAAACTCCCAGCAAAAGACAGTGTTGCCTACAGATTTTTTCTGAAGTAAAATCAGTGCGCCAATATGCCTAATATTAAAACATGCTGAAATTTTCAATGGGACTATTCATTATTGCCCACAAGCATCGTTGTTTTCACTGCTCATCAGGGGGAAGTAGATAGAAATATAGCCCTCACGCTATAATGAATACCATGCCAGAAACAAATCCCCATGAACTTTATGTTTGGTCATTCACTCTTGCACACTGCGTTAGTCAATCTAGTTATGCTTAGTTTAATGTTGCTTCTAGATCACACCTTGGCAAGCAATGGCCTACGGGCCACATATTGAGGTTATCGGATTAAATCAGTGGAGTTTATATTTTATTTTCTTCACTATTTCAACTATGAGTCACTGAAGTATATTTACTACAATCTAATTGGCTAGTCGGCAAACAGCTTGAGCTGTCTCAAAGGTTAGTTCAGTGCCCAGCTTGAAATGCTTGCTGTGGGTGCATCTCCTAGTGTGGGATAAACATTTCGTTGCTATGTCTGCCATTGATATTTGCAAATTCTTGAAGAACAGAGCAATGGGAAGTTAGTTCCTTTGCTCTATCATGAAGTGGAGGGGAAGGAAGAGTCATGGGCTTTTGTCATTCTCCCGTAGATATTCCTGCATCAGCACATGTGGGAGTGAGCGGGAGTGAGCACGGATAGGCGCGGATAGGCGCAGGAGTGAGTACAAAAATCGACAGGAGAATGACAATCACTGAATCATGAATTATTTGGATAACGTTGTAGATTATGAGTATGGATATGATGATAGCTAGCATGCTGATGAGGGCAGCTGGATGGAAATCTTTGTTCAACAGTTTTAAGGGTCCCTGCAAGCTTCAGGACCTTTAAGAAACTAGGGATAGTATGCAATTTATTGCATGAATAGGCTTGAAAGCGAAATAGCAATACTGAGACTGAGTCTATTGTCTCTTCGACCCTCGTGGACAAACCTGACTTCCTATACGTCCCTTTAAAAATATAATTGCCCTCCCCTGCCATAAACTGTTATCCAAGATAAAAGCAATAGGACGTAATAGCTAGTGATGGTATTAGTAGCACCTCAAGAACAGTTGCACCAGAAATGTTGAAGCATATCTGAATGTAAGGACTAAAATGGAGCCCATTTTACCTTCTGTTTCCGATGTCGTTGACAATCCACCTGGAGGAGCCCAGACTGGCTATGTCCTGTGGAAAGCGGAATTGCGTTGAGTTGGTGTGTGATATGGCATCACCAGCTATGCTTGATCCCATTGCGAGCGAGATGGACTGGCTGGGTATATGAACCTTTGCCAATCCATGCTCAATAGTGACGTAAAGCATCAAATCATGGAATCTGTACTGCATGTGTAACATTGTAAGGTGAAAAGAAATGGAGAAACTTCCATCGACGGTGTCATTGCTGATGAACGCTCTGATAATTTTTCTCATCCCATGGAGAGATACATAGAGCACATCTTCGCCGTCATACGCAATCCCGAGCGGTTGGGTGATTCTGACATGGTGTACCCTATGACCCTGGAGTACAGTTCCTGGTTCGCCGCAATCACCCATGTAGTCTTCCATGATTTCAGTTGCCAACCAAACTTCCTGTACGCAATCTTCTTGGAATGACGTCACAATTATGGTGCCAGCTCCTGGAGACACCATCTGGGCCCTGCAATGGTAGTCTATTTATTTGTCTCAAATACCAATTGATAACTGACATTACATACTATTGTGATAGCTAGTGCTACATTTTAATTGAGTTGTTCTAAGATTAACAAAGCCTCATTGCTCAGAAGAATAATTTAATGCCACATGGTTAATTTTGCGGTCAGTATGAGGGTAAATGCCTAGCTTTTGTCTCCCGTTGATATCCGTGCATCAGCAGAAATGAGTGGGAGTGAGTGGGAGTGAGCTTAGATAGGCGCAAGAGTTTGCGTGGATAGAGGCACAAAAATCGACAGGGAATGACAAAGACCAAGTGTAATTGATAACTCAAGGATAATACGCTACAAAGATCTGTGAATAAGTATGATTGCATGTTTATCTAAGCAAATCCGAAACCAGTGCAGTTGAATACTACTACTGATTCATAGATGACGCTATGATGATGTCAACATCAGCTGCTGCAGCTGGTAGCACTCTTACTGCTGTGAATTCTATAGCTCTGAAACAGAAAGCTTTCAGTGGAAAATTTTCCATGTGGGACTTATACTATAGTCACCATCTGCTTAATAGCTCTTATCTTTTATGCTCCAGTTTGTCATGAATAGGAACTTTCACTCAGAAAAATTGAAATAAGATTAAAATTTCAATCAAAAGATTAATTGAAAGATCAATAGAGATAAATTATTTTGGAGTAATGCAGCACTAGTGATAGCCATGTACAAACTAACAGACCCAAAAAATATATATGTGACCCTGCATGACATAAGCCACAATAAGCCACATCAGCCCAATGCTTAGTGTAGGCTACATAGCTGGCTATCGTCAAATCTTCACCCACCTCTCAATTTCCAATTTGTCCGGTTCCTAACCAATGAGCTGTGCTCTTTCCAATGAAACCAAAATTGAACCAATCAGAGCATCAAATCCAACACTACAGCCAGTCATATAGCCTACACTATGCAATGAGCTGGTGCAGGTTACTGTGGTTTATAGGTATTTTCGCTGCTACGAACATTCCAGGACGCTTGGAACGCCGAGCGCAAAAGCTAGGTATTACGGTAGGAAATAGTGAACGTGCTGTGAACGCTTTATTTGGCGTTCTCGCTCAGCTATTTGATACGCGGCTAAGAATTTTCACGTGTGACGCCAGTAGAAAAACGCAATTTGTAATTCCTACGTCTAAGAAACGATGCCGTCTAGCTAAATAGCATTCGGTAAACGTTCACGTGCCACGAATGGCGAGTGGACACATCCATAACTCCAAAAATGCCTTATGTCATGCGGGTTACATACGTTATAGATTATGCACCAGACTTTATGGACCATATAAGCATCCATCATTCGGGGCATCCAGAGGCAAAGTGATCACCTTACATCTGCCGAATAACCTTGTTAGGGAGACTGAAGCAGCCTTTGGTGCATCCATGTATAATTCCAGAAATGGGAAAGGATATGGCATTCACAATAAGACACTCTTAACTCACTTGGGGCTTGAGTTCCAGGACACGATTGGAGACAGCTGAAGTCCTTTCGACATTCTGGTGATGCCAGTTAAGTGCAAGATAAGCAGATCCTCTGGGTTGCTGGCATCGACGATCATGTCAAAGATTTGCTCGAACCCTTCTGTGAGAAGAGTGACTTCACTGACCCTACAAAACAGTTTGATGCAGAACGAGATGTATCATTATTGAAAACACATAATCGTTAACATTTTCATTTCATTGTTAGCAAAATTATCATTAGTATAGAAAGATAGTATAGTAAGACTACTCTTTGCTGTTGAACTTTGAACTGAGGTTTTCTAGGCATAATCACATACTTTCTTGCATGTTGTCATCCAGGCCACATTAGAGATTATCTGGTGACCAAACAACGCTAGATACTTAACAACTGTTAATCCCACCGCTCCTAGAATTGACTGAATAGCTGATATGGCTTCTGTCATTCTCCTGTCGATATTTGTGAATATTCGTGTGGGAATGCGCAGGAGTGAGCAGGAGGGAGTGGGAGTGAGCGAGAGTGTGCGGCAGTGAGTGCGGATAGTCGCAGAAGTGAGCGGGAGTGAGCGAGGATAGGCGCGGGAGTGAGCGCGAAAATTGACAGGAGAATGACAAAAACCAAATTATGATACTGGTAGTTGTAGTAGTAGTAGTAGCAATAGCAGTAGTAGTAGTCCATGCTGTTGTATTCCAGGATTAGTAATTAGTCGTAATAACAAACATAACTCTGCTGCACTACTGGTAGTAGTAGTAATGACTACCATGCCTCTTTTGTACTTGCCTCCGCTACTATTGTATGACGCAGTCAGTACAACATATAACAAGTCCATAACAATTAGCAACCTTTTATTTTTTGTTTTTATTTTCCAGTGTGATGATAGAAACACTGCAGCAGGTGATCGCCATCGTTACGGCATGTTCAGAACCAATGGATGGTCTCAGCGTGAAGAAGAACTGTTTAGTGACTGTGTGGTACCTAGCAAATAGTGAAAGATATAGGCAATCATTTTTACTAAGAATGACTTTTGAAAATAGTTGCTTTCTGCATTGAGTCTGCATTGCAACTACATGTTTGGGATTTCCATCATTCATCTTCTTGCGTTGGTTGTTTTCACTTCTACAGGTGTGTTTCTCAGCAATTTGGGATCACATATTCTACAGCATACAAATGCGTAGACACAGTGACCAGTGCTCTCTATGCATCAAAAGCGCAATTTATCCAGATGCCTAAAATTGACTCGGAGTATGAATGGGCAGCTACAAAGTGAGCCCATCCGTAGTTCTCATCTTTCAGTCGTGGTTCTATTCTATCTCAATTAAAACTGTAAAGACAGCATATGGTTGGTTGTGTTTGAACTCTCTTTATTTCAACAGCTTTATGATGTTGTAAGCAACAACTTGTAACATCTGTCACTATATTGGTTTTAAATTACAGATTTGCCAAGTTCAGATTCCTTAATGTGATTGTAGCTCTAGATGGCACACATGTCACAATCCACCAGCCTTCTGATCACAAATGTGACTATGTCACCTGCAAGTCAAGCTTTGCTGTCAACTTAACTGCTGTCTGTGATGCTGACCTGACATTCTGCAGCATCATATGTGGGTACTCAAAAAAATCACGTGACTCCCGTATATTATGGGAATCTTAGTTGAAGCGTGACATTGACAACGGGTCCATACCTCCGAAAATCTGTCTCCTCGGTGACGCTGTCCTACGGTCACCATTTAAATTTACTAAATCCATACAAGGAGACAAATGGAGAGTTGTCTGCCCAACAAGTGTTATACGATAACTGCCCCAGCTCTACCAGAAAGGCCATCTGGCGATCTTTCGGACTGCTGAAAGGTCGCTTGAGGATCCTAAATGACTTGAACTGTCATCTCCAAAATTTAAATACGATAGTCGTTGCCTGCTGTGTTCAGCACAACGTATGCTTATCTAGAAATGACTGGTTTCCCTTTGCACAACATGCCTCTTCTGCGATAGACATGGGAACAGTTCGCTCTGGAGAATTTCCTGTACATGATTGTGCAGCAAAGGGGCCCGCTATCATGATGTACCTGTCAACCCTTATATGATTTGATTTTGTATAGATCTGAACAAAATACTTGCAGTTTATTGTCCTTTTATTCAACTTCTTAACTGTATTTAAGAAGTAAAAATAAGTGTGAACAAATCTATGGCAGTTTTAATTGTCATGAACTATTTGTCCAATTTTTCAACTAGTTTGTTAAGAACAGCCAGTAGCTGCTCATGGCGAAGTCTCTTAGCTTCCTGCTTCTCTGCTCCTGCTATACCTCGTTGCTGCTTAGGCTTAACTGTTGCAGCTTTCGTCTCGTCCTCTTCAGTAGTGACTTGCTGTGGAATGTCTTTGTAGTCAGTCTTGGATGTTTCCATACACAGGCCGAACAGTTCAGAGTCAGACTAGATAGAAGAAATCAGATGTCAACTTAAGGCAATTGGTCATCACTGCACTATGCAGCAATATCACCGGGGTGATAAATTTCCGCGCTAAATTTCTGTTACATAAACTTAGCAGAAAATGTTAATGGGAGGCTATGAGTGGCCAGTAACTATTCCTAGTAGATTGCATAGCCAAATTAACGGACAGTGTTCTCAGCCAATATAGCAAACTGATATTTAGCAAGATGATCAGGTCAGTTCACACCACTCTATTACCACAATTGCAGAAAAATAAATGTGATGTTTGCTAATACACTACCCAAAACAGTTTAAGTTTATTCCTGAAAAGCACACACCGGTGAAATTGAATTTAGAATTTATCGTCGGTTGACAATTGCTTTACTTAAACTGATGTTGCAACAGAAAACGAACTAACCGGATCATCACCACTGATGGAGTCGTGAAGTTAAGCAGCTTCATATTTCTTCTTCAAATAGTGATAGAGCGCTTGGACCGTTGAACCTTGTAAACTGAAATGGAATGACAGAAAATCCGTGTGAACTGTCGTGTAATTTATATACGAGTGTACTTACATTACATGTACATACTTTGCTGTATGATGTACATGGTTGATAGCAGTAGCTCCAGATCTCCAAACCACACTTCTCATATGATTATTTTTGGCACTTTTCATCTCAGCATTCCCCTTCTCAATACACCAACTTAATAAACTTTGCTGAACTTGATCTGTCACCTATCGTATATTAGGGAGCTTTAGCTCATTTATACTACGATAGGATGTACACTCCTACCACTCACCTCAGGATGTGGCATCACATCAGTGAGCAGTGGAGAGGATATTGATTCATACGATGAGAAGGAATCCTCAGAACGCACCGATGCGCCCATAAGAGTCTTTGTACGTATTGGGGAATCAGGCTATGGGCCCACAGTTGATGGCTTACTCTTACTGTTTGCCTTGTGAGGTAGAGGAGTTCGAGCTCCTGAGTGCAATCCTGCATCAAGACATGGGCCTACAGTTGACGCCGCCCTGATTCTATTCTTGCTGCCCAGAGGTCTCCCATGTTTATTTTTTGGAGCTCTCAGCCTGAACACTCCCTCCATAATCTTAGTGAAGTCGTTGTCATCAGTAGCTAGAAATATTTCGTTACTATTAGAACAGACAAGATATTATCAGCAAGATCATAATCAATGCAAGATGAGCGGTCATGTCACCACTATATCCACTAGGTTCACAATCCGTTGGTTGCCATTGAGTACTTGTGCAGACAGTTTCAGCAGCAGCTAAAATGATATAATACACATAATCTGACCACAGAATTTCACATAGATATCCAAATGGGAGAATGCTACTTACTAGGTGGACACTGTGCATCTTGGTCACTCTGTGTGAATAGGGCCTCCCAATCACTGGGAAAACTGGAATATAATGTACAGAGCAATACTGGTAACAGCTTATTTCGTTATTTATGTTCTGGGTTAGTACAAACCAGCAGGTCAAGCAAAGATACACATGCAGGTGGATACAATTTGTAACAAAAAACAGTGGTGACACACTAGGGTCCTAATATCAATATGTGCGTGCCAGTATGCGTCAAGGTTTTGCTGCGATGGTTGAGCCAGGCAGATGTGTGATACTTACAACCCATGTATCGTACATTCTTCAGAAGGCTGGGTGGGAGCTGACATAACAGGACAAAGGCAAAGTTGGAAATGGCTAATATCATATACGATTATTTAGGAGACATAAATTATACATACATACATTACATACAGAATTCAAAGTCAACTGTGCAAGTAAGGGTTGACTTACCGAGAGCGAGGAAGCTTTCATTCTGTGTCTGCGACTCCATATCAGTAAATATTAATAAACAGACGAGAGTGCTGACACAGACAGATAACACGTTAGTAAGCAAGCAGCACACAGAGTTCTGTTTTGGCGCGTTAGACTGTGAATCTGTATAATCTGTGTAGTCTGAGATCCATGGCTACCTGATATCCCCAAAGCCGACTTTGGATATCCCGTGTAACGCAATAGTTCGTCGTGGCCCTGAAACTCGATTATTTCATCATAATTTTATTACCTTTATTCCGATTTTTATTTTCTCGATTTACCTGCGAAGACGCTTTCGAGCCATTGCATCCAAATATGAGGATATGATATCGCATCCAAAAACGAAAGCGCTCTATATTTCTCTCACATCTCACCCTCACTTCTCTACCCTTCCCTCCATCCATCCTTCCTTCCTCCACTCTCTCCTCTCTCTCTCTCCTTCTCCTAACTTGCTGAATGTGATTTTCATATGATTGAGCTCCCAGATGACAAACAAGTATCTCGCACCGATGGCATTTAGTTCCTATCAGCATGTACAACCAATGCAACACACGAACCTAGCAGTATTGGCATTTTTGCTCTCTATCAGTTGGAGTGCAGGTTTCATTAACACCAGAGTTAAGCTTAAGCTAAAGCAGGCTTAAGAGCGGGAAAGCATAATAAGTGCGGACAAAAGCTGGCGTAACACCGACGCATCATTCCGGCCTGCCAACGGACAGAAAAGTAAAAACTGTTGCGGTATTATACAGACGGAGGTGATTACACAATTCTCTGGCTCCGAGACATAAAACATCATTATGATCAGCCATGTGGAGGGATATTTGCGATCAATGTACCATTAAATAGCTGTGATTTTTAACTCTATACTATAGCACAGTCAAAGATACAAGCGTTCTATCACTGATGTAGACGAACGCGATAGTGCCCTACCTCATTGATCCCAAGTCTGTTGCGTTTCCAGCTTGAATGGGAACGTGACAAGCAGCCAGAAACACAAACAACGCCACTTGTTTCGCGTCCATGACTTCAGGATCATATAGGTGATATGAGGGACTAGATTTCAAGTTTTTTTCTAGCGGACATTTATTAATGATTTCAGGTGCTACGCATATCAACTTACTTGGAACCTGTCCTGTGTACATATCCAACTTAAATAATTATTGATCTTAATTTCCTTCTAGTCAAATGCTTCTTTCCTACTGACAGGTGAAACTAATGTTTGAAGTGATATAGTCCATAGGATGTTGGGTAAAGGACATTAATATGATAATTTAGTTTAGATTTGGTCAATATTTTACTCATCTTGTTAACCAATCTCATTTCCTGGAACTGAACTGAAAGCATAGAATTGCATCACGTTGATCTTGATTAAAATTTAAAAAAAGATTGGAATTCACATGTACACATACTGATCTAATGTCATATGGTGCAGTCAGACGCTCCGTTGTTCCGTTGCCAACAGAAGAAGAGTCTGTCGACGGACACACGGTCACACTATCAGTTCAGCATCCAACACAAACAGCTGCTCATGGTCAGAAAAGCCAATGAAATTTCAGGGATCAGTTGATGCAGGCCAAAATGACATATCTGTTTCGTCGGCTTTGTACTCAGTTGCTTACGCATGGACTTGCTGCTTTCTGCAGTTGTTTTCATGTCACATACTGAAGTCGATATTGAAAAAGGCATCTTGCTTGCAATATATATCCAGTTACCAGCTGGAATAGTACTTACAGAGGGACAGCAGAGGGATAATTATTGTGATCTTCCCAGATAAGTGGAGAAAAGATGGATTCATTCCACTCATCATAGTACCTATTCCAAGTAAATTGTGATTGTTACATAGCATACCTCTTGCGCCCTTATATCCACTGTGAGACTGGTGATATACGCATTTGTGTGATCTAACCACCTCAATAATTTTTGCTTTTGCTTCAGCCTACAGTCTATTGTTCACTGACCATGATTATGAGACAGGAAGGGTTGTAGGCTGGTGCACTTGACTGGCAGTCTACTACAGCTTGACTCATGATGAGATAGCCATGCTTTGTGGCAAGTTTTGATCACAGCTATTGGCATTTAATAGGTAGTGCCAGTTAAATTAACTAATCACAGTGCATCAGAAGGCGACAGAACGGAAAGGATTTTGAGCATGCTCGAAGCCGTTGTGTCCATTGCCAGCTTCGAGTCATTGCCGAGTCTTCCGGCGACGGTACGGAGAGAATAACGGAGCATCTGACTGCACCATTAGAATCCCATTCTGCATGTGGAATGATGAGAAGGTGAGCCAGTGTTGAGAAATCAGCCGACGAAATTTGTCCGCTGATGACGTAGGTGAAGGGCTAAAGCTGGTACGGCTATGTGCTATGCGTAACAACTGAGGTTGTCTTAGCATAGACGTAGCTCTCACTTGAGCCATCAAGATACAATTGCATTATCAGCATGTCCTGTGAGCATCAGTATCAGCATATCTATGCAAGGTCAAGGAGATTTGACTCTTCAGTTTCGTTTTATCAGGACCGAGATCGTTATATATAACACATAGCCATACCGGCTTTAGCCCTTCACCTACGTCATCAGTGGAAAAAAGCTTTCTTACCAGGGTGCTCTTCTCTTTTGCCGGGGTGCTCTTTTCTCTTACCGTAATTACTGCACACTTCACCCTAGCAATAGGCAACTTTCTCACTGCCACACAGTTGGAAGGCTTTCATAATGTCTCAGAGAAAGTATATGCATGTAACTGTACTAACAGCTGAATTAAAGTAATCCACATGATAATCTAAAGCTGCTTTTAAACAGTCCAGATTTTTTCCAGATTGTTATGTAAGACTCCTAAAGAGAGGCAACTCCAAGATCTGATCTTGGATCAGACTCGGGAGCCAATTTTCGTCGAGATTTGGTGCATTGTTGGCAAAATGAAAGACCAGCGAAATGGCTTCAGACAGTGGGGGGGCTGTTGTTGCTGTTGTTCAGTTTTGTAGTTAATAATTGGCTATAATTGGCTTATATAACAATCCTGCTGGCACTAATGTCTGGACAGTGTAAAAGCACCTCAGTATCTCAGACTCAGATTTTAAAAGCCTGGACTCGCAAGTCTGAACTGTGTAAAGGCAGCTTAATTCCACTCATGTTTGGATGATCCATGCTGTATGTGATGTATCATCCAAACATGAGCTGGAAATATCAGAGATTCCATTTTCTGAAGTTTGAGAGGTCGTAGCTTAAACCCTCTACTGACTACGGCTAAGATTCTGGTGTGTTTGAGCTCAGCTCGGCAGCCCAAACCAATAAATTACATGATAATATAAGGTAACCTGCGATAACAGTGGTTACCCTAAATCTTGGCATCCAAACATGGACCCAGAGGAAAGCCAGGTAGCTATATGTTTGAAGCTGATACAGCTGGTAGCTCATGGTGACATTTACTGTTTACCTCCCCTACTCTATCCTCTTCCATCCTGTAATTGCTGAATACTTAGATAGGAACACTGTGTTCAGGTTTCAAAGACTCCGACATGTCCTGGACTTGGAAATGGAACCAAACCTTCCCATTCCACAAGTGAGCATTCCTCCAGGTGACTAATATTAACTGATTATGATAAATGATGTATCCTATAACAGTTTGTTATGTATTTTACAAGCGGAACGGGTTGTTTCTGTAACATGGGATGAAATAATTTACAATAATCATTGTCGATGTGAAAACTCCCTGTCATCTATCACTCACTTGATACCAGGCTTGCCAAGTGATCCGCTTTTGGCGTACTAAGTACGCTTTTTTATTACTGTATGCTCTGTACACTTTCCCAGCTGCTAGTAGGTTTTTCTGTATTTGTGCTGTGGCCATGCTGTTCAATCAGACGGAGGATAGTCCTAATAGCCTATGCTATTAATAGATTACTACCGGAGTTCCCATTTCTCAACTAGCGGAGCACACAGGTTCACGCAGTTGACCCGTTGGAGTGGATTTGTTTACATCTGCACAAGTTCCTGATCAGATATAGGTCATTGAAGAGGTTGAATGAAATATTACTGAATTAGTTGCTTGAGTGCTTCAAATAAAAAAATACTAACATCAAATATATTAGTTTAGTGCTTCGCATTCGTGGGATTAGGCGCCTCGGCCATGTTAGCTATGAAGTGCCTAGCGCCCGGAGAATAGCCCTATTGTATTCCTCTCAGTATAACAATACCTAGGCTGCATAATCTCCATCTAGCCTTCTCAGAAGGTAATTAGCTTTCTCAAACCTTTGGAGTTTTCTTCTCGTGGGAAATGTTTTTGAAAAGCTGTGGTATTATGGGATGAAGTGAGTCGTGTATGGCTTTTTATGCTCCAATCACGATAGAGCAGAATGGTACAGACTAGCAATCTGCTTGGACAGGTCTGTGTCTTTGTCAAAAACCCCTTTGAATATGGTAATTGTTTTGGCTCGAAGTATAACGGTTTTAAGTCAGAGCAAAATATATGGTCTACTGAACTATATGGGAGACCTTGACCTTGACCTTAACAACTGGGATGGAACGCAGTACTGGATTGATTACAGATATTTGCATCATATTTACTGATTGTTCGTTGAAGACCTCAGCGTAGTACTAATAAGCCTGGTTTCCAGATAGCCACCGGCGGAGCGCAACCACACGAATCACCGGTGGCAGCTGCGCAAAGTAGACATGAAGTCTACTTGAGCGGTAACCATAGTATTCTGTGATTCCGTAAGCCATTTTCTAACCATGAGTAGAGTAGTTGACACTATGGGGTTTGAGCATGGATTTGGGATCATCAAATGAGCATTAATGATACTTAGCGGATGTGTCAGTCATACGTTCTGCCGTCACATCCACATGGAATGCGTAGCATGGTTTGGGATTACTCAGTTTTATCATTCTACCTGTCAATTTTTCTGACATGAATACTGGTGATTTATTTTTCTAGATATGGCGGAGAATTCAGATACGGATGCTGTTGAGCTAATTTTGAGCATGGCTTAGTGAGAATAACTAGTAACAAAAAGTTACAGAAGAGTTTTGTATACAAATAATGCCACTTATTGAGCTGAATTTAAATATTTGCAATACTGAGTGATATCGGCTGATGTAGGAGAGCTAAGAGAGTTCTGCACGCTGGTGTGCAACGCCTTTAAGAATAGCTCAGACCTCATGTGAGAATCATCTGAAAGGAACTTCATGCTCTCCATCAACCTCCGGATGT
>ERZ1740065.1886-NODE-1886-length-12842-cov-12.819817_pt1 | contig 12842 bp, 21 predicted proteins | sample MGYA00581738_ERZ1740065 | MGnify/ENA primary metagenome ERZ1740065 (study PRJEB43018, sample SAMN04849749) | marine metagenome | isolation source: floating plastic debris | place: Pacific Ocean | collected 2008-09-01 | study: EMG produced TPA metagenomics... | reverse complement strand
GTCAATCCCTCTACTGGGCTTGTCAAACTAGACAGCGAGAATGTATGTGTTGACATGTAGAGTTGTCCTCTCCTCGCCGTTGTTCCTGTGCAGTTTCATACCGTGTTGTGTTATTCATTGCAGACACTAATAGCTTCATTCGATGACCTCAAGAGTCAGAGCTACGCTGTTCTGGTGAACTTTTACCAGCCTGATCGTCTGGGATTCCCAATCAACATCACCGTCGATGTCAATGGAGTTGGGTACTCGGGCTATTTTTACGCTGACTACTGTCCAAATACAGCCGGATGTCTGGGGTGAGTTGAAATTCTCTGCACGTCTGCGTTCCCATGGCGACATCATCCATGTTATGCCATTCTGAGACATTATATTGATTAGTTTACCCCTCCTCCCCCCACCTGCTGCTGGCTCGCCATTTGGATGAGGTTTGCTGGACCTGTTTATGTAGATTCCGTCCCCTTGGTAGCAGTGCTAGTCGACTGAAATTCTATGCTTTTGATACAGAATGATAATGAAGTAACGATATAATGCATTTATCATAAATGATAATGAATGGCTTCTTCAGAAAATACATTAATATATAATTGTCATGCGTTTAGCGCTGAGTTGCTCAATATTGTTTTTGGCATTGTATTTTCATCAATTGTTAGATGTGCTAGTTAAGCACCTGCTTTCTGTACGCACTTACATGTAAGTATCTGTACATGTAAGTTTTTGTTAGTATCTGGTAGCATGTAGTAATGCTAGTTTTGTCTATTTCCCCGTCCTGAAAGTTCTTGAAGAATTCTTCTAGAATTGTTAAGAAGTCTTGAAGAATTCTTAAAGTTTTTCAAGAATTCTGAAGGCTTCTCAAGACTTCTTATTTTGAGCAATTTTAGGGTGGGGAAATAGACAACTACCCTAGTTTATAATATTTATAATATTAACAATATTATATAATAATAATACTAGTATAATATATTATTTACTATTTTTAATTCTGAATTACTATTTATTGGATCACAAACTACTATTCACTCTGCTGTTGTTTCTCTCTTTGCGTACCGCCGCTCACCATACCTTTCAACCTGTCAGTCTGAAAATACTGGAGATTGCATTTTTCTAAACTCTGGGAAGCCATAGCTCAAAACCCCCACCCCCTACTCCCCTACCCCTTACCCCATACAGCCAGGATTCTGTCAGCTCAGCAAGCTCTTAACTGGTGAACCACAGCAGAACATTAGAAAACCAATAATAGCAATTTGGACCCTAAATTCTACCATCTAAAATACGGAAGTCTCTGAAAATGTGGGAGACTTGACAGGTATGCCGCTTACAACGTGTATTAATCTCGGTTTCGTTTTCAGACTCATCAACTTCAATGACATTCTGATACAAAGTGAGATCATAGAGGTTCTGTCCAGGCAAGCTGTCGTCAACATTAAACCTCTCTCCACCGGAGACACAGACGTGTGGATCGATTACATTGACATGGTGCCAACTCAGGACAGCAGCAACTTACAGCGTCTGCTCATCAACCCATACGACAACTCGGCGCGCTATCTTGCTGAGTGTGCCGGCAAAGACTTCCACGTCGAGTAAGCATCGGGAAATCCCACGAGAACTAGAGAATGTGAAATGGGAAACTTTGGTACTCGTAATCACCGTTTGTTCAAGCAAAGGCCATAATATTTGTGCCTTTAATTTTAGTAGTTTGAGCCGTAACTTGTGACTGTGAATTTAAAATTTTGGATCAATTTTTGATAAAATGTTAAGGCTAGGCCACACTGACGCAAATTCACGCGCATTCCCAGATATTTGCGTTGAGCAATTTTGCAACGCATGAACTAGTGGAGGCTACATTGACGCAGTATTTTGCTTCGACTAATCCAAATTCCAGCCTGAGTCACTACTGATGACCGACCACGAAGTTTGCACGGTTACCGCGGCGTCTGGCATTTACTGCCACTAATTGACCAATCACAGCAAAAACACAAATTTATTTGCATGTCAATGTTCAACATGTTAAGCGTTTTGCGTTGAGCTGATTTCGCAGATATCTGCGAATACGTGTGAATTTGCATCAGTGCGGTCTACCCTTGAGTTCAGACAGCTGATAACATTTTCTGCCTTACAGTTGCTGTAATTAAGTAAGAAAATAAGCTGTTTGTTTGTTGCTAGTTTCTGTTTTACAAACTGCAGCGAGAATGAGAAATGATGTCATCTCATCTGACTTTAATTTCAGCGCCGAGAAAGGACAGATAACTCCGTTCTGCCGATCATCTATCTTCTCTGTAACCACTGAGTACAACAACGGCGCGCTGCCCTGCGAGTGTGACTCCGAGGGCAGCGAATCGTTCCGCTGCTCCGAGTTTGGCGGTCAGTGCCGCTGCAAGTCCAACGTCATCGGCAGGAAGTGCGATGCCTGCGCCCAGAATTACTTTGGATTTCCCAACTGCAAGCGTACGTCGGAAATCAGACAAAGACATCGAATTATAAACAAGCGTTTTGTTTGAGGGAATATTTGGTTACTCTGTTTGCAGCCTGTAACTGTCCGGCGACCTGTAACGCAGTGACCGGTGATTGTGAGTGCCCAAAGAGAGTGACTGGTGAACAGTGCGATCAATGTGTCCCTCAAACGTTTGGCTACGACCCGACTATTGGCTGCATGGACTGCAACTGTAACCCAGAGGGAGTCCTTGGCGCTAATCTGAACTGTGACCTGAATAACGGCAAGTGCGACTGTAAGCCTAATGTCGTCGGCCGCAAGTGCGACTTCTGCCAAGACGGCTTCTGGAACTTTCCACAATGCGAGGAATGCGATTGTGATCCCGCCGGCACGACCGCTACCGTCTGTAGCAAGCACACGTCACAGTGCCTCTGCAAGGATAACACCGGCACGTCCACATGTGGCCAGTGTAACCCTGGCACCTACCATTTGGAGTCGCGAAACCCTGAAGGCTGTACCACATGCTTCTGTTTTGGCATCACATCGACGTGCAAGTCATCTGACCTGCTCAGAGTTGAGGTGGGAAAGATGTGACTGAGTGCACACTGATTGGTGCGCCATTAATTTGACTTGCCGTTTTTGACGTTGTCTCTCTGTTGGGCAGATAATAAATATGACAGGATGGGGGTTGGCGAATGTGAACGGCACAGCAGACGTCATGACTATCAACACGACTGTCGTGGCGGACATCGCAAACAGCTCAACTGTGGATGGTCCTACGTTTTACTGGGTCGCTCCTGATGAGTATCTAGGCAACAGGGTATGTTAACTAGGTCACTCCATTCAATCATTGCGTCTTAGAGTGTTTATTTGATTGGTGATAACCTCTCCTTACAGCTCACTTCATACTCTGGCATATTTAAATACACTGTCAATAATGTGGGAGCTACTCGTGGCGACACCCCGTCTCTGACCAGGATCCCAGGACCAGATGTCAAAATCACAGGCAAAGGCATGACTATCGAGTATTCATTGCTCTCTCCAATGTTAGATGAGGAGATCCCCATTGACATGCTGGAGAGGTCGTGGAGCCATGCTGAGACTGGTGCCCCTGTCACCCGTGAGCAGTTCATGATGATCCTGGTGTCCGTGAGTGTCGCCGCTTCATTTCCATTCCAAGAAACTACAGTCAATACCAATCTATGACCTATAACGGTTGTCGTTACAATTTTGTTCCGTTTTTAGGTTGAAGAGATCCTTGTCAAAGCCAACTACTATGAGGATGTGCCAGAGGTGATGCTATCCAGCGTCGCACTGGACTCAGCAGAACCCATCGACATCATGGCAGAAAACTCTACAGATGGTGTTAGCCTCAGCTTCAGCTCTGACGTGGCCCTTGGTGTTGAGATGTGCCAGTGCCCACCCTACTATGAAGGAACATCTTGTGAGGTTGGCTACAGTACTTTATCTGAGCCATTATTTTTTATTTCCAGTTTTTGGTGTTTTATGCAATGTCGTTGTTTAGAACTGCGCTCAAGGATTCTACAGGAAGCTGAATCAGCGTGGACAGTTTGTTTGTGTGCCTTGTGAGTGTAACGGACACAGCCAGACATGTGACAGAGAGACTGGTGTCTGCCAGGTTGGTACTGCATCCTCTCCGATCTTCCTATCCCTCCCTCCCACTCGATCTCTCTCTCTCTCTCTCTCTCTCTCATGTTTTGATTCTCTCCCTACCCTTGGCCTCTCCTGCTTCGATTATAGTCTGATTTGCGTGTGTTACAGCAATGTCAGGGGAACACGCGCGGTGACCACTGCGAGCAGTGCCAGCCCGGGTACACCGGCAACCCTGAGCTGGGAGAGGACTGTATTATATGTGCCTGTCCCATGCCACTCGAGTCCAACAACTTTGCGACAAGCTGTGAGATTTCTCCGATCGACCGTGTAAACACCATCCAGTGTGACTGCCTGCCAGGGTTCCTACCGCCATTCTGCGACACGTAAGTCTAGAACTAAGGCTAACAATCAGATCGCTATATCCCGCTGTGGGATAGCCTGTGCATCTCATGTAGCATGGCTCCTTCAATTCAGTGTTTGACTTAGATTAAGTTCACTGTGTGCCATGAACTAGCTACTATACACGATCTCTAATACTGTATGCATTACTATCATCACGCTTAGTGTAGAATTTTCATCACCTGTTGTTTGTTTCCAGCTGTGGACCTGGTTACTACGGCGACCCAAGAGACTTGGTTGGGGGTGGCTGTCAGCCTTGTGACTGCAATGGCAACATCGACGTGTCCAATCCCGGAAGCTGTGACAATTTCAATGGAAACTGCCTCGTCTGTCTCAATGACACGCAAGGAAACAACTGTCAGCAATGTAAGGACTTCTACTGGGGTGATGCGGTAGATGCTAAAGATTGTCAAGGTCTGTGACACCGTCAAATCTTTTTCTCTCAGTTGATCAAGTTTTTCAGACAGTGGAATTTTGTTTAGAATGTGACTGTGACGTGACGGGAACCGAGTCGTGTGACAAGGCGACTGGCCAGTGTCTGTGTAAGCCTAATGTGATTGGAGATCGTTGTGATGCTTGCGCCGCTGACACTTGGGGCTTCGATTCCGGGAACGGCTGCTCGTTCTGTAACTGCAGCATAGCGTCCACCGACAGCCAATGTGACAACGTCACCGGTAACGCAGCTCTCGCCATCAGTGAGCTCACTGCCAGCGTAACCTTGTTCCTTTTATTTTATTGTCTGGGTTATCGAAAACAGGAATGTGCTCCTGCCAGCCAGGAGTGACGGGAATCCTCTGCAGCTCGTGTCTGCCGCAGCACTGGAACTTCTCCTCCTCGGGCTGCACTCCCTGTCAGTGCGAGCTAGAGGGCGCTGTAGGCTGTGACGTGGACACGGGTTTCTGTCAGTGCCTGCAAGGTGTCACTGGAGAGCGCTGCGATCGTTGCGAGGACCGTTGGGTGCTCATTCCGCAGACAGGCTGCGAGCCATGTGACAACTGTGTGCACACTCTACTGGACGAGACGGACGCGATGTCATTTGACATCGCCAACGCTTCTGAGAGCTTGAGGATCATCAACATCGGCGTGGAGGCCATGAAAGAGTTGGAACGGCTCAATGACACAGCAAACATGGTCCAGGTATGAGTTTGAGATCTCAGTCTGGTTTAGACTCATCTCTGTTGGAAAAAAGGATCTATTAAAATCGGTTTGCTCTGCAGGAGAGGTTGACGAATATGCCGCAACAGTCGCTCGACTCAAGCGAGATGAAGTCCCTGTCAGCCAGGCTGGTGGAAGTGAAGGATATTGCCGCTGAGGCTCTGAGAGAGGCTGAGAAGGTGGAGACGATCTCTGCTGATACAACTCTATCTTATCTGGACTTGCTGAAAAAGATGGAGGAATTACAAATACACCAGCAGGCTAATGCGTCCCTTGTCAATGGTATTGCGCTATTCTGCCTGATCATCTGAGTAGGGCATTTGCGTTGGTTTTCGCCTGAACGGGTTTTATTTTGTAGGCATTTTGGACTTCATACAGAAGAAGTACGACAGCGTGATCAGCAGTGATGAGTTGGTAAATGCAGACGCTTTGCTTAAAAACGCCAACATGCTTATCGAGCAGATGAACGCGCGCCAAGTCGAGCTCGAGAAGAACTTGACGCATTCAGATCTCGTTTTGCAAAGCGCGAATGAGACTATGGAGGAGGTCAAGGCGTACAACAGCATGCGATTAAACCTGACGGCTCGGTTTGATGGAATATCCACCGCTTTGGACGACATCGTCGCAAGACTGGCCGACTTGTTGGAAAACGCAAATGGTGCTCTTCAGAAATCGAAAGATTCTGAGGATCTCCTTGATGATGTCAAGGCTATGCTTGGAAAGCTTCAAGATGATACAAAGATGATCAAGATGAAGAAGGAAGAGATAGTCCAGGCTCTGGCTGATGCTGTCCTGCACACTGAACGGGCAGCCAAAGACATAGAGTTGGCAAACGTTACATACATGGTAAGATAACTCCTTGATCTCTGCTGATGTTGGTATACAAGTAGCTGAATTTTTGTTGGCAGCAGGATATGTTCATAGTAGCAGGAGTATTGCTTCTTTTATACATTACATAACATCATATATATTATACAGCTGATTTTGTCCTGTATTTTGTACATGTAATTTTATCATACTTAACATAACGATGCTCGGAGTCTGTAACAACCTACCAAGTACTGTAGTTTAGCATACAAGACAACTCAAATATGGCAAAATCTTAGCTGTAGAGGGTTGTAAGTTACAGCTTCTCAAAGTTCAGAAAACTGAATTTCAGTATTTCAGATCCTGCAACTCGTCATCTATGGTGTATAGTATTGTAGTAGACAGTATGTATGATTTTCCTACCGCTGTCATAGCATGTACAGCAGTATGATATTACGATACGACGTTTAGAACCTGGAAGCCAATCTGACGCGTCTGGAACTAATGGTAGACGAGCTCAACGCGTTCAGCGATCAGCTTCAGAATGAAAACGTGAACGCCACCCTGTCTGCGGATGCTGCCATGGAACATGCTCTCAACTTGAGAACTCAGGCCGATGATCTAGAAAGGTTTGCTTGCCTCTACTCTCGCGTTTGAAAGCGTCATGTGACTATATTTGGTTGTATCTGATTGGCCAGTCTGCTGAGTGACACAAAAAATGCGTCTGAAGCCGCAATCACCGCAGCTAATGCGTACGAGATGATCGTGAAGTCGATCAGTCGGGCCTTGAACGCGTCCAACCAGGCTCTCGAGGACGCTATGCAGGCCATCAAACAGGTGTGTAGCGATTTTTTTACCTGCGTCAGCGCCTCAATAACTCGTCTCATCGAGCACTGCCTGGCCTTGACCTTTAGTCATGTCATAGATTGATGTGTAGACTGATCTCCCTCTCAGAATACCAACACCGTGTTGTGTAGCAGCTAGAGCTCCGGCTGTCTGACTGTATGTCTGGTTTGCATATAAGGACTATTCCACACTGGTGTTCCATATAAGGATCTCGGTTTGGAATAGTCTACTCAATGAGAAGTATTACAAGTTCATGAAGTATATCATCCGTATGAAATATCTTGCCAAGCACCTGGTCATGCCTACTACTGTATAGTTGCGAATAGTAGCCATTGTCACCATACTGTAGCACTGTCCGACGAGGAATATTGCTAGGAGCATCGTTTCAACTGTGAGGGGAGTGAAGGGGGCATTATTCACTGCTGTCGTCCGCATATGTTTCGTGTTGACTGGCTGTTTTGATTGAGATCTCTTGACTCGTTTAGCTGGAGACATGCTGCGGAGATGTAAGTACGCTCGACCGCAGCAGCAGTAACTGTTCTTGATTAACTGTCGGGTCACCCGTACTTCTTCCATCACTCACATCAACCTAAAATCTAGTACATCAGTTGCTGGCGTAGGGTAAAAGCAGCCGGAATTGTCTTCTCCTGCATCTTATAGAGTTGTCAACGATAATATTATAGCGAGTCTTCTGCTAGCCTAGAAAGCTGTGGTGGTCTGAATGACCGGTAGCCTGCATGAATGCTTGGAATTATGCTGCCGAGTTGTCTCCTCACTTCAAGGAAAACTATCAGTTCAATTATTAGCAAAGTCTCAATTCGGCTTTATGGACCGTGTGAATTCCATTGATGATTTATTGTTGTTGTATAACAACAATAACTAATGCTAGTAGGGGTAACACTTAGTACACTTCCTCTTTCATGTTAATGTTAATACCTATTAATTAATTTATTAACACGAATTAACATATTAAAATGTATGTATTAACATGTATTAATACGTTAACAGTCATTAATACATATTAAAACATATTAGTTGACATGTTAACTTATGGTTTATACATATGCATACACATGTTAATACATATTAATTAATATGAGAGAGGAAGTGTACCGTCACCCTAGTAGGATTATTGGTTAATTGTACTTTTAACCTGCCATCACACCCCTATCACTCCCATCACGTTATGTTACATCCAATGATCCCATTATGACCCTACACCCTTTGCTGCTTCTACATCCTGCGACCTTCACCTTTGCCCTGATGGAACATAGTCTCATAACTGGAACGACCTAATTCATTGTCTTGAAGCAATCTGAAGCGCTGCAGTAAGATAAGCATAGCCTGGTGGTGCCACAACTACTACAGCCTTACATAGATCTGGGTGTCGGCTTGTCTACTAACTAAACCTGGAACTCGGTGTCTTTGATGAGATTTTTAGATCACGATCCTGCCTTCCACTCAATCGTTGGGGTCCTATGCTCACTTGTGGAACATTGACTTCTTTGTTTTAGTCAACTGACATCCATAACAATACAGAGGTGGTTCGGGCTGAGAGTGAGGAGCTGCTGTCATTGGCCGAGGCAGCCAAGAATGATACTGCTAGTGATCTGGAGTCGAAACTTGAGAATAGTAAGAAGGCAATTAGAGGGCTGGAGGAGAATATCGGCAACATTGAACAGAAACATGAAGAAGTTCAATTCCTTCTGAATACTTATGAAGATGGTAAGATCTGCCAAATAATTAATTTTGTTCCCCCCCTTCCCCTCTCCATCTCCATCTCGGTCTTCTTACCTCTCTCCTTACCTCTCTCCTATGCTTCTATCTTTGCTTTCTCCCTCCGTTCTTCTGTACTCCTCCATCCCTCCCCTCCACCTCTATCCTCTGTATGTTTTTTTTTGTGAATTTGATGCTTCTGATTATCTGCTGTGTTAGGTAACTCTGAGAAGGCCCTCAATGCCCAGAAACTGGCAATTGAGTCTCAGAAGAAAGCTGACGATGCAGTTGAAGCAGTGCAGCCCATCCTGAATACGCTGGACAGCGACTTGTACAGCATCAACAGCATCCCTCAACTACAGGATAAGATTGACAACGTCTTACTCACTCAGATTGATGAAATGAGTATGTATCAATGTTATGTTATGTTAGGTTAAGGTTCAAATTTTATTGGTATTAAAATCATTATTATAGTGAAAAACATCAGATCTAAGATGCCGGAGACGTTGTCATTGACGAAAGGCCTGAGCCAGAAGAAGCCAAGCTTAACTGAGAAACGTGACAGCCTCAACCTCTCTCTGAACGCTCTAAAGTCTAAGATTGAATCAGCCAGAGCCACAGCCAACAGGATCAAGGTTTGAACGCAGCAGATAATTTCTTACCTCTTCCCTTTTATTGCCTCCTATGTCTCAACAACTAGTACAAATGGTGGTACAAGTAGCGGTACAAGTTCAAGTACAAGTAGCAGTATGATACTATTAGTAATACAAGATGCTACATGATTTATGTGCACACCCAAAATTGTGTTTTCATTTGTTGCAAAAAGTTATGTTATATGAGATGTTTAAAAACTTGAAACATTTTGTCATTCTTCCACTGAGTGTTCATTTCTGAGAGAAAATGTACTGTTGTAGTTTTGTTTAGAAAACGAAAATAGAATGATTATGATCAGCTGTATCTCTCACGCATCCTGTTGTTGTATCTCTCACGCATGCTCTTGCTGTAGGTGGCATTGAAGTCTAACGAGAACACAACCGTAGAGATCAGGCCACCCGAGAAGTTCACAGACTCTCTCCAGCAGTCTGCTGAGCTCTCACTCTTCTTCCAAACTACTGAGAAGGATGGCCTGCTGATGTACATCGGACCGGAAGCAAATCCCAACATGGTGGTAAGGAGATGAGTGAAATGTAGTTTCTGTCAGTCTGTGTGGCTTCATGAAATAAAGTCTTATATGTGAATTTCTCCTAGCCTGAGTACCTAGCTGTGGAGCTCGAAGATGGGCAAGTAGTGTGGAAGTACAACCTCGGTGATCGGACCGCAGAAATCAGGTCTACAAAGTCGGACTACAATGATGACAGGTGGCACCAAGTAGTTGCGTCTCGGCAAGGACCCGACGGCACCCTGATAGTTAGAACTCACAAACAACCTGATGACATCCAGGAGGGATCCACTGGCGGCAAATACAACCAGCTGGACCTCGCTCCTCAGGCTACAAAGATATTTGCTGCCGGCGCTCCCGATGGCTTCCTACTTCCTGTTGCCATTAAGAGTCGACGCTTTATCGGCGGCCTCGACGACTTCTCGTACTCCGAAAACCAGATCCGACTCGGCCTGTGGAACTTTGTCGATGGCGTAGCCAATGATGGAGGTTTGTCTCTCTCACGCACACTGCATTTACTGCCTGCTGCATCTGCTCGTCTGTTGCGTCTGCTCATCCGCTGCGTCTGCTCATCCGCTGAGTCTGCTCATCCGCTGCGTCTGCTCATCCGCTGCGTCTGCTTTCCATGGTCATCTGTGCAATGACTACAACGGTGGCTTCTGACACAGGAATTCTGAACCGTGGTCCAGAGCTAGTAGGAGAGGTGAGCGACTCTGTCAGGTTCAGGTCTGACGCTGAGAGCTACATCACCATCAACAAGGGCTCGCTTAGCGCCGCCAGAAAACTGGTCATGGAACTCACCTTCAAGACTCTAAACAGTGACGGGCTGCTGTTCTTCATGGGACAGGAGAAGACAGCCAGCGTCGACAGACCCGATTATTTCAAACTCTTCCTCAAAGATGGACTGGTAATATCCTACCAAGCGCTTTCTCATAACATCCGTTACTAGTTCTAACTAACATGATACGCTTTTATAGGTCAACGCTGTCCTACAACTGGGAGGTGGGGAGATCAACGCTGTGGTTGAAAAATATGTGGCGGACAATGTGAAGCATACTGTGCGTGTGAATCGCCAAGACAACAACATGTTCATAGACATTGACGGCGAAGACGAAAAGACAGTCAGCGGCAGTAAATCATCCAAGGAACTGAATCTCGGTAGCAACCCCGAGCTACACATCGGTGGGATACCCAAGGATTCCAAGTACTACGGGTAAGTTAACCACTCACTCATTGTTTTTACTTATGACAGCATTAGTTTCTCTGACTTATGGCATGATATGTAGACTGAGCATCGCAGACCACCCTTACTACGACGGCTGCATCTCGGGTTTGACCATTAACTCCAACAAGAGGAATATCCTGGTTAACTATGAGGCTAAAGTGGGAACTGTCTCCGGCTGCAAGCTCGTTAAAAAGAGTGTCACGTTCCTCGACTTGCTGCCTGGACAGACGGAGCCAGAGGAAGGATACGTACAGGTAACCAAACTGCCACCGACAAATCTCGAGTGCTACTGTGTGACGGAGATGGTAGAGCTATTTTGTTGTTTTGTGTAAGATTGTTGAGGATGTGGTGACCGTGAGCGAAAACTTCACGGTCGGAATGAGAATCAAGACTCTGTCAAGTGACGGCCTTCTCTTCTACGCTTCCGATGAGGATGACACCAATGCATTCAGCATTGCTCTCAGTAAGGGTAAGGTCAAGGTCATCAACACTGCCGGGTCAGACAATAAGGGTCGAGCCAGGAGGAATACGATAGAGACTGACGGGGAGTTCAACGATGGACTGTGGCACCATATCAGCGTCAAGAAGCAAGGCCTTGAGTAAGTCTGACTCTACGAACTCGCATATTCATCAGATGATTGGGTAAAGGGAGAAGAGTTTGGGAGAGAGACAATCCTCACTAGGGATGTCACGGTTCACCAATTTTGTTACAATTGAATTTTTTTAGTTTGTCCTCATGGTTCTGCTCATTTCGGTGAATTATGTATGACAGCCCTAATTCTTGTTGGTGCCGCCGTTGAAAAATGACTAGCGCCTGATGGTGCTATACACGGGAGCCATGGCTCACCCATGGTAGTGCTGTACACGGAAACCACGCTGGAGAAAAGTTCTCATATGTAAATTGAACAAAACACCTTTCATCGACGTATTACTGAGCTATTTCTCTAGGGATGGAGGTTCTGTTGGTACCCTGTATTGCCAATATACAGGTTAGCTCGTCATAGCGTCATGTATTGTAACCAGAGTTTGATCATACAGGTTGACGATAATCGTGGATGACAGCTATGAGGCCAGCCAATCAGGCGAACACAAGGGACGCAAGACCAAGACCTCTCCTCAGTTCGGCTACTTCCTGGGAAGCCTGAGGGACGGCATATATGAGATAATTGCAGACAAAGACAACTCCGCAACATGGGAGCGCTTCATCGGCTGCATGAGCGATGTTAGCATAGAGAACGTGATGGTCGACTTTGCCATATCGCAGCCAACCGGAGCAAATGCTGACTTCTCCCGCTGCCCGGTCCCCGACCCGGTTGACCCTGAGGTCACCGCTCCAACTCCTGGTCAGTTAGGTAAAATTTAACCCCCAGAATTCCATGCATGTCGACCGTTAGCTGACTGGCTGGTAGGTGATTAAAATGGCTCCTATTGCTAACTGTGTGCGCCTGTGTGTGATATTGCTCTCTCTCTCTCTCTCTCTCTCACTCTCTCTC
>ERZ1740065.1885-NODE-1885-length-12846-cov-3.705731_pt1 | contig 12846 bp, 16 predicted proteins | sample MGYA00581738_ERZ1740065 | MGnify/ENA primary metagenome ERZ1740065 (study PRJEB43018, sample SAMN04849749) | marine metagenome | isolation source: floating plastic debris | place: Pacific Ocean | collected 2008-09-01 | study: EMG produced TPA metagenomics... | reverse complement strand
AGAAATTATTAACTGAACCCCACTTCAGATCGAACTAAAAGATCTCAAAGAAGCCTTCATCGGCACACGACATGGATTCTAGAAATGACTCTTTTCCATAACTCACATACGCATCGTCTCCCAAGTATCGCGTAAAAGTTTCAATCCCGCTTATATCCTCAGAAGCTATAGGAGGCATGACCATAGGCGCCACAAGATTTTTGTCAACGCTTCCATCATCTCGCTCCAGATAGTGTACAAGTTTAACAAGGCTATGCCCATTCCAAGTGTATAGATAAGTACGTAGCTCTTATTCTTCGATAAGATTCTTAATGCTACTTTGAAGTAATTCTTAAACATACCATAATGATTTAATCGTTCAAAGCCCTCTGCAGGACGAATAATACTGGGTCTGAAGAGTAGAAGTACATCTTTCACAAATAGACGGGCGGCTTTTGTCTTACCTACACGCTCTACCCTGTCGTCGTATATTTCTATCAGATCACCTTCAATGTATTTTTTTAGTTGCGGGTGGCAAAACCACCTGAAAAATCTTAGGAATAGTTTAGGAGGACTCGTATTGTTAACCTTCACCTAGCTTGAGTAGGCTATTTTTAAATCAAGCGCTACCTGGGGAATCGCGTCCCATAGGTTATTCCTACTGTTTCGAACAAATTCCAAAGCACGCTTGCCACTTGCTGTAATATAAAAATACCTTTTTGGCCGACCGGCTCGCTCTGCCGTTGACTCTCCCTCTTTTGACCTTAAGTACCCTTTATTCTCCAACCGCTTTAACGACGATTTTAACGCACCAACACTCACATTTCGGTTCAGCCGCGTTTCAATATCATTTTTTATGGATACCCCATAGGCCTCTCCATAGAGCACGCCCACCGTAAGCATAACCACTTCCTCAAATTCACCTAACTGATACTTCTTCATCCTGAAAATAAATTCCTATTTGTAGTAATACGAGTTAATCCAATAATAGTTTCCTATTTGTAGTGTTTAATTTTAATCGTCTTTATCGGTGATGCTAAAAGACTTGTTTATATTCGATCATGAGATGGCTCATCTTTTTAACGGTAGCGGCTCCCCTCTTCTCGGAAGACCATGCGATCTACTTATCGCTTGTTGACGTGGATCTTAATGCACAAAAAATTACGATAAAAGTTTTTTCCGATGATCTGGAAGACTGCCTGAAGAACTTCGATACCAACTATACTTTGTTTAAAGATTCCAGCAGAAATCAAGAGAAATTGGAAAACTACTTTCAGCAAAGGTTGCTGCTAGCTATAAACGGTGAATCTGTAATATTCTCATTCTCCGGAGCTTCAGTAGAGAACGACGCACATTTTTTGGTATTTAGTTTTCAATACCCAAAATCAATATCAACTGTAAAGGTGAAAGCAGATTTCTTTATGGAATTATTTCCTACCCAAAGCAATGTCATCAACTTAAAAAATGGCCAGGAACAGCTCTTCCTCAGGTTGACCAAAGGTGAGTCGGAAGGGCAGGTCGATTTTTAATCGTTAAACAGGTCAATTAAAATAGAACTGGTAACGTTTACGCCAGTCTCAATGGATTCTCGGGGTTCGGGATAATAAAAAGGAGAATGCAACCCTGGTAGGTCATTGTTATCGATTTTCTCCTGTGAAACTGTACCCAACCAAAATAGCACCGTAGGTACCTTGTCCTCCGTACTTCCGTACATGGCAAAGTCCTCCCCAACAAGTTGTGGTTCCGCATAAACTACATTTTGCTTGCCTAAAGATTCTTCAGCAGACTTTACAACTCTTTTAGTCAGCTCCGGATGATTGTAATTGGCAGGAGTAAACTTTTCGGGAATGTTTACTTGTGGCCATTTCTCTTTAGGTAAACCTGCCGCCATAGCTGTTCCATTGTATACTTCCTTTTTCCTTCGGTGTATGTGGTGACGTACTTCCTCTTTTTTGGTTCGGTCGGTATGTCTTAACTTTACTTGGTCTGGAATAATATTACCCACGGTTCCCCCCTGGACTGCTCCGACCGTTACCACCGCATCGTCAATAGGTTTTACATTACGGCTCACAATCGTCTGAAGTTCCATAATGATCATACTGCTGATTACCACTGGGTCGATAGACATATGAGGTGAAGCTCCGTGGGCTCCTACACCAAAAACATCGATATCGATCATTTCCGTATTGGCCATAGTATAACCATCAGCCACCCCTATTTGTCCAGCTTTGATTGTGGGGCTGCTATGCAGACCCAGACCATAATCAGGTACACCGAATTTCTCGTAGAGCCCGGCTTCTAACATCATCCGTGCCCCAGCGCCAATCTCTTCTGCCGGTTGACCTATTAATAGTAAAGTCCCTTTCCATTGCCTTTTATTTGCAGCTAGCGCCCTCGCAGTACCTAACCAGGTAGTCATGTGCAGATCGTGCCCACATGAATGCATGGCTCCCACTTCATTACCATTAAGCATCACGGTATCCCTGCTAGCCTATTCTAATCCTGTTTATTCGGGCATTGGTAAAGCATCCATATCTGTTCGATACAAAATTGTAGGGCCTTTCCCGTTTTTAAGAATTCCCACTATGCCATAACCACCAAAATTTTCCGTCACTTCAAACCCTACTTTACGTAATTCCGAAGCCAGCACTTTGGCCGTTTTTTCCTCTCTTAATGATATTTCTGGAGTTTGGTGTCGCTCTTTATAGAATTCAACCAAGAAGTCAAGGTCATCTGCAATCCAAACTTCAATAGGTCGAATCGGTGTAGAGGCGGATAATGAAAAAAACAGAAACAGTAACAGCAGAAGTCTGATCATAATCAAATCGTCTAATTATTTCTAAATTACGTTTTTCTGAAATTTTTCCCATTCCTGTAATAAACTTAAGTCGAAAAGGTACTAGTGGGTGAATTTGGATAAATAATGACCTTAGCTGCACAGAAAGAGATATTTGAGAACTGGTTGTCAAACCATAAAGGGCTTCTCTTTAAAGTGGTTAGAGCCTATGCCTTTAATGCTGATGATCAAGACGATCTGTTTCAGGACATCTGCATCCAAGTTTGGGCTTCGGTGCCCAACTTTAAAAAGCAGTCTGCTGTTTCTACCTGGCTATACAGAATAGCATTGAATACAACCTTCAAATGGATAAGAAAAGAGAAGAAGTTCAATAAGCAAAAAGACCAGGAACATCCCGGTCACATTTTACACGACGCCATGACCGAATCGGATGATCGGTTGGATTGGTTATACAATGAGATAAAAAAACTCGATGAAGTGGATCGGTCAATTACCCCTTTTGATGCTGGATGGATACAGCTACAAAGAAATGTCCGAAATGCTCGGAATTACAACAAGCAACATCGGCGTGAAAATAAACAGGATCAAAAAACATTTGATCACTCAATCAGAACAATATGAAAAGCTAGCAAGCTGATAACATCCGGAACCAAAACTATGGGCAAGCTAATAAACCTGATGACCATGGAGTTTAAAGAATTAAAAAAGATTTGGGACACACAAAATAATAAACCTATGTATGTAATAGATGAAACTATGATGCACCGGAGGGTGATCAAAAAAAAGAATAGTGCGGCATTCAGAGTTAATCTCGCTGAATTTATTGGTATTGGAGCTAACTTATTCTCCGCGAGTATAATAGCCAGCGCTATGCTGTACAAAGGGAATGAGAACGTATTTTCTTTTTCTATGATGATAGCCATGTTCGCAGCTGCAGTACTCATTGGAATTTCCAGGTTCAGAAGAAAGAAAAATGAAAATCGATTTGACCGATCTACCATGGGAGAGTTGAAACATGCGTTAGCTAACGCCACGTATCACGTGAGATTCAATACCGGCCTTTTGATCTTTGCGAGTTTGGTAGTAATACTCACGGTGGCGAGCATCTTCGATACGGAAAACAGTCTATGGCTTCTGCCTTTGATAGTTGTGTTTTTTGGAGTGACCGGATGGGGTGCACGCTGGGAACACCGATGTTTTGTTCGAAAGAAAGCAGAACTGGAACAGCTAATGATAAAGTTACAAGAGGAACCTGAATCAAAAACTTGAAATCAAAACTTTAAAAGTGCATAATCCCTAAGTTGGTATGTAGTAACCGTAGTAAGCATGGAGGTAGCTATTTCTACCTCCTCAGTTACGTTTTTAACAGGTACATCCCGACTGATCAACGATTGGCCGCAAACCGTTAGCTGTACGCCAGCCTTCTTTAGTTCCCGAATAAGGGGTAAGTTGGGATTATCGACGCCAAACCTCTTTTTAAAAAGGCGATTATCCATGACCGCATAGGTGGCCGAACCGTGGATGGCCAAAACCACTTTCATTCGATTCATGTCTGCTCCACTGACTGCATGCAGGTTTAGCATACGAGCCACATTGTTTAACCCCCAGGCCACTTCATCTGAGTTTTCTGCACCCGTCACTACACCAACTACGATCTTATATTCTACTTCTCAGTCTGCCACTACGGTAGCATCTGGGATGTCGTAAATGCCGCCGTAGTTTTTAATTACCGGATTCACTCTTTTTTGAGCGTGTGACGCTAAAGTCAAAAGCCACAGAAGACCCATTGTGAATAATCTCATAATTCTAAAATTCATAGTATTTAAATGGAGTACAACAAGCGTCCATAGCCACATCATACTTCCCCACATATTCAATTTTATCTAAGGGTGGCCCTAAGGTAATCCCCAGCTTAGCGGCATTGGGAACAAGCTTCAAAAAACGATCGTAATACCCCTTACCGTAGCCGATACGATTACCTTCTTTATCAAAAATAATTAGGGGCACCAGCACCACATCAATCTCATTAATATCTGCCATATCTGCACCAATCGGTTCAGGTACGTACCACTTATTCTTTTCGAACTTGGTGTTAGTGTCAATTTTATAATGCTCTAAAATACCCTTTGGCTTGGTTTTGGAAGTAACAAATTGAACAGATGGTTGAAGCTCCATCAAAGCTTTCATAATACCGAATGTATCTACCTCGTTCTTCTCATTGATCCCCATAAAAAGATGAATGGTTGTACTCCTTTCCATGGGCAGCTTGGCAAGAAGTAAATTGGAAAGCAACTGGTTTCTGTGGTTTAACTCAGAAGCACTGAGAAACAATCTTTTTTCGAGATAAACTTTCCTGAGTGTATGCTTATCAACCATTAACTACATAAAACCGGTAATCAAACGGGTCAAAATACGTAATTAATTGATCAATGAACTGCGGGTTTTCCAAATAAAAATTGAGGAAGTTATCGGTGCGCTCTTGCAGCCCTCCATTAGGAAATAGATAGTCAAGCACCGCTTCTACTTGTCCAACTTTCTCCGATTGACGCCTTTTCTCTGCACGTACAAATTTCTTTTCGATCAGTTCTAATCTATGCTTTGTACGTGCTTGTTGCGCTTCTACATGAGCAGTAAGTGTTGAATCGATGACAGCGGCCTGCTCACGAATGCGGTAAAACATATCTATGACCTCTTGTACCTGCCCATTTAACCGAACTTTATGGTCTGCATTACTCACGACGATATCAGCAAGAAGTGCATGTTTTTCTTTAAACAGGTCTTCAATAGTCAAGTTGGTTTTCTCAAACTTCTTTTGAATATATTTGGGAACAACAATGGCAAAATTCCGAGGCATCAAAATGGGAAATAGCTCCTTGTAATGATCAAAAATTGGTTTCAATTGAAGCCAATAGGCTAGTTCTGATGGACCTCCTACGTAAGCCAGGTTAGGTAAGATAACCTCTTGGTAAAGTGGTCTCAGTATCACGTTAGGGCTGAACTTTTCCGGTTCAGCGTCAATGGCCCGTAAAAGTTCTTCTTTCGTGAGCTTAATAGTAGAATTAAGTACTTCGTAACCTGAATCAGTAGCTTCAATACGCTCCCTAAGACCATCCGACAAGTAGAAGAAATTCACCGCACGGCTATTTACCTGAGTTTTATAGCCGAGGTTGTTGATTTTTTCTGTGGCTCCATTGACCAGGTCAAATGCAGAATGATCAATCAGGTCATCTTTAATAACCTCTTTGAACAATGATTTCAAAGATCGATCATCAGCGTCAATCACAACCAGACCATAATCCCCAAAAAGATGATTCATATAGCTTCTTACAGCCGAAGCGAGGCTCCTTTCCTTGTACGCCCTATTAAAGAACTCTGGCGCTCCGGGCACAGTATCAATGAACTCCTGAAACCCTTCCAATTCACAGCGACCTACCGCACCTGTTTGATCGGTTGCCCAGCGATATTTCTTGCCATCAAATCTAAAGTGATCAATCTCCTCAAAGTCGTGATCCTCCGATGCCATCCAATAAACGGGAATAAAAGCGCTGTCAGGATACTTTTTTTTCAGCTCTTTGCAAGTGTTAATGACTGTAACGATCTTGTAGATGACATAAAGCGGGCCTGTGAAAAGGTTAAGTTGGTGGCCTGTAGTGATCGTGAATGAGTTATTCTGAGAGAGGGATTTGAGGTTGGTACTAACCTGGTCTGTAATTGTCTGGTCCTGGTATTGATTTTCAAGAGCCTGACAGAGAATTTTTCTGCGCTCGGCCGAAAACTTCTTGGCTTCAATCTGAGCTTTAAAATTCTCAATACTCGGAAACCGGCCATAAAAGGGTTTTAGTTGATCTGCACCTTCGATGTAATCCAAAAAAAGTTTACCGAATTTGTTGGTTGTGCGTAGATCTACTGTTTTCAAAGTCATTGGCTCAGTAATTAGGTCGGGTACATTTTCTTAAACTGAAATCCCTAATTATTGGTTCTGAAAAATTACAGTATCGGTACACCATGTAAATCAAACTCTGTGGCATCTGTTATTTTTACATTTGCAAAGTCGCCTATCCTTAGATGATTGGTATCTGACGTGACAATTACTTCATTATCTACCTCGGGAGAATCATACTCAGTTCGCCCTATGAAGTTGCCTGATTCCTTCCTGTCTATTAGCACCCAGTAAGTATTCCCGATCCGCGTTTGGTTAATATCTTAGGAGATCTGTTCCTGAACCGCCATGATCTCATTGGCCCTCTCCTGTTTTACCTCTTCAGGCACATTATCTTCAAAATTATGAGCATGGGTATTTTCTTCATGGCTGTAAGTGAAGACACCTAGTCTTTCAAATCTTGATCTTTCTACGAAGCCCCGCATCTCTTCGAAATCAGCCTCGGTCTCACCCGGATACCCAGCGATCAACGTTGTTCTTAATGCAATGCCAGGTACTTTTTCGCGTATGGTCTGAATAAGTTCTTCTTGTTTTTCCCGGGTTGTTCCTCTACGCATATGCTTTAATATGACAGTGGAGCCGTGCTGTAAAGGCATATCCAGATAATTACAAATGTTTTCACGCTCTCGCATCACATCCAAAATATCTAACGGAAAGCCTGTCGGGAAAGCATAATGGAGCCGAATCCAGTCAATTCCTTCAACATCTGAAAGGCGCTGTAATAACTCTGCCAGATTCCTTTTCTTGTAGATATCCAGTCCATAATATGTGGAATCCTGGGCAATTAATAGCAACTCCTTAGCGCCGTTCTTCACTAGATTCCTGGCCTCTGCTTCTATTTGCTCAATAGGTTTAGAAACATGTTTCCCCCGCATTAGTGGTATTGCACAAAAAGAACACGGGCGATCGCAGCCCTCTGAAATTTTGAGGTAGGCGTAGTGGTTAGAAGTGGTTAAAATTCTCTCGCCTACTAATTCATTTTTGTAGTCTGCCTTAAACTTCTTCAGAAGTAGTGGTAACTCCATAGTACCGAAAAAAGCATCTACCTGTGGTATTTCTCCTTCTAAGTCATCACGATACCGCTGAGATAGGCAACCAGTCACATAAAGTTTATCAATCATGCCCTCCTCTTTGGCGTCAGCATACCTAAGGATGGTATCAATAGACTCCTGCTTGGCATTGTCAATGAAGCCACAGGTGTTTACAATAACTACGTTGGCATCATCCTTTTTAGACTCATGCGTGGCATCGATCTGGTTTCCTTTTAACTGGGTAAGCATCACCTCCGAATCAACCAGGTTCTTTGAACATCCCAGAGTAACAATGTTTACCTTATCCTTTTGTTTCGTCTTCACAATCCCTTCTCATTTTGCGTTTAGCAAATCCATCGTTACATAATCTTATTTACGAATCACTCCCATATCATTCAAATGCAGGCAGGCTTTTGTACTTTCGCGGCGTATTTAGCGTTAAATCCATCTATATTTGCGCTTCATGAAGAAAGGCTCCTTATTTATCTTAGCCTGTATAGTAGCTTTAGCTGCCTGTCAGGACGAAGCTGATTGCACGAGTGTAACCACAAATTTTGCTAACCTTCAATTTTATGAGCTTGAAAGCGGTGAAACTGATACGGCGGTAGTTGTCAACAGCATAAAGCCAATTGACTCTGATAGCATACTAGTTAGTGAAACTACTATTATCGGAACCATTCAATTACCTCTAACTGCAAATGAAGCATCAACGGCCTTTGTATTTGAAACAGAATTTGGACGAGATACACTTGTTTTAAGTTACAAGGTAAGTACACGGTTAATTTCTGAAGACTGTGGATTAGAAGTGCTTTTTACTGAATTGGAAAGTATTAGAAATGATTTTGACTCTATTCGAATAGTCAATGACATTCTAGTTGAAGATATTAATGAAGACATTCGGATTTACAATTAGCCTACTCATCGTTTTTGCTAGCATTGGCCTGGGCCAGACTGAAATCGCTATACACCCAGATTCCGTCAAAGGTAAGTATATACCTACCGGGATTAGAATAGGCGCGGAGTTGATAAATATTGGACGCTCAGCGTCCAATACCGACCTTTCTGAGTATACATTCACTGCTGATATCGACTTTAATAGATTTATTTTTAACGTAGAGTTTGGCACCTATGACAGGTCTTTTGATGACCGGGCAGGTTCATTGTATTCTGTTTCAGGAACCTATTTCCGAATTGGACCTGATATTAACTTCCTAAAAAGAGACCCTGATAAAAGTGTGCTTTTCTTTGGACTCAGGTACGGCTGGACACAACTTGACGATGAACTGACTTATATAAATACAGGATCTGTGTTTACTAATGAGAAACGATCAATTAGTAACTCTAGCCTTACTACGAATTGGGGTGAACTGGTGACTGGCCTTAAAGTTAAAATATGGAAAGTGTTGTGGCTTGGTTATACAGCGCGCTTTCGGTTTGGCGCTGATAATTTTGAACGCAATGAACTCATTCCTCACTACATACCAGGCTATGGCAGAGCTGATAAAACGGTAAGCTGGGCTTTCAATTATTGGTTGATGGTTAGACTTCCTCTTCGCAAAGCGCCGGTGGTTCTTTTTGATAAGCAATAATCTCCGCAGGTTATTCCGTATACCTGGGCCTGATATTGTTTACAATAACAATAATCCTCAGCTCCATTCTTGTAGCAAGTTACAGTAAAACAAGAGGACAAAAGGTTTATGACCTTTTAATGGAAGGCTTAATTCTGACTCCGGCAGTATCCCTTGCTACTGTTTTAATTAGGAAGCAACGCAACTACTTCTTAAAAAAGGAATCGACAAATTCCATTTTATTGAAGACTTGAAGGTCATCTACTTTTTCACCCACTCCAATATACTTAACTGGAATTTTAAATTCATCGGAAATACCGATAACTACACCACCTTTAGCCGTGCCATCTAGCTTGGTGATAGCCAATGACGTGACTTCAGTAGCTTTAGTAAACTCGCGAGCCTGAAGCGCTGCATTTTGACCTGTACTACCATCCAATACTAAAAGTACCTCGTGTGGTGATGATTCAATGAATTTCTGCATTACTCTTTTTATTTTGGTCAGCTCGTTCATTAGATTCACTTTAGTATGTAGCCTGCCGGCAGTATCTATTATTACTATATCGGTACTATGCTCAACACCGTACTTTACGGCATCATAGGCCACTGCAGACGGATCCGTGTTCATACCTTTGGCAACTACGGGTACACCTACACGTTCACCCCATAGTTTCAACTGATCGACCGCAGCGGCACGGAATGTGTCAGCCGCACCAAGCGCTACATTCAATCCTTTGGCTTTGAACTGGGCAGCCAACTTGCCGATGGTAGTAGTTTTACCGACACCATTAACCCCTACTACCATCAATACGTAAGGTCTCGTATCTGACGGAATTGAAAAGTCTTCTAAATCTTCAGAGTTGTTCTCCAGGAGAAGTCCGGCTATTTCCTCCCTCAAGATAGAATTTAATTCGTCCGTACCAAGATATTTATCTTTCGCTACTCGCTCTTCAATACGTTCAATGATTTTAATTGTGGTGTTTACACCCACGTCTGAAGTAATCAAAACCTCCTCAAGTTCATCAAGAACTTCGTCATCAACTTTTGACTTACCAACGACTGCCTTTCCAAGTCTGCCAAAAAAACTCTCTTTGGTCTTCTCCAATCCCTTATCAAGAGATTCTTTTTTTTCCTTTGAGAATAGTCCTCCAAATAGGGCCATGATCGGTTGATTAATTAGTTAAGTAAAAAAACAAAAAAGTCCCATTCTTTCACAAAGAATGGGACCCTTGATAAATTGTTATTTAAATCCTTTAGCTTTTTGCCAAGGTCTCTTTTACCTGATCTAAAGGGACCATTTCTTCTTTAAAAGTATACGCCCCGGTTTTTTCAGATTTTACCGCTCTGATAACTTTTGCGAAGTTCTTGCCTTCTCCCTTTTGAAGTGATGCTACTACTTTCTTTGCCATGATTACTTAATTTCTTTGTGAACGGTCATTTTCTTCAAGATGGGATTGTATTTCTTCATCTCAAGTCTATCAGGGGTATTTTTCCTGTTTTTGGTAGTAATGTATCTGGAAGTACCCGGCATACCGCTTTCTTTATGCTCTGTGCATTCCATTATTACCTGAACCCTATTGCCTTTTTTAGCCATGATTCTTCTTAATTAATGCTTAAACCAGAATGTTGCCGTTAGCCTTAGCTTTCTTCAAAACAGCAGTTATTCCATTTTTATTTATAGTACGGATCGCTGAGGTAGAAACTTTAAGTGTAATCCACTTATCTTCCTCAGGGATATAAAACCTCTTCTTTTGAAGATTAGGGTAAAACCTTCTCTTCGTCTTGTTATTAGCATGCGATACGTTATTACCTACCCTTGCTCTCTTTCCGGTAATTTGGCAGACTCTTGACATCTTTCTATTAGTTAAAAATAATCGCGTTTCTTTTTTGGGTTTGCAAATATCGTTAAAAGCAATTCAATTATCAAATTGAAATTTGAAATTTCTCATCAGCTATCAAATAGGGAAATCCTTTTGCAGAATAAAATTATTCTGCTGCTGAATCATAGTTTAAATTGAATAGGCCTACATTCCTCTATTTTGCGCTTTGTTCTTAAACCATGTCTGAACAAAATATGTTAAAAATAGTGTCTGAATGGTTAATTTTGGGCTTTCAGACAAACTTAATGATCTAATGGAAGTACTTAGCTCGAGCAAGGAAGCAATAGAATTAGAAAATAAATATGGCGCTTATAACTATCATCCACTGCCGGTGGTACTTGCAAAAGGAGAGGGTGTCTATTTATGGGATGTTGAGGGAAAGAAATATTTTGATTTCCTTTCGGCCTACAGCGCCGTGAACCAGGGACATTGTCATCCACGTATTGTAGATGCGCTAAAGGCACAGGCAGAAAAACTGACATTGACATCCCGGGCATTTCACAATGATGTTCTAGGAAGGTATGAAAATTTTATAGACGATTTTTTCGGTTATGACAGGATATTGCCAATGAATACAGGCGTTGAAGGAGGCGAAACAGCGGTTAAAATCTGTCGTAAATGGGCTTATGAAGTCAAAGGTTTGCCAGAAAATAAGGCGAAGATATTGTTTGCCAATGGAAACTTTTGGGGACGAACGCTAGCCGCAATATCAACTTCAAATGATCTGGGCAGTTACAATAACTTCGGTCCATTCGTACCTGGTTTTGACCTTATTCCGTATAATGATCTCTCAGCGCTAGAAAAAGCGTTGGATGATCCGAATATAGCCGGTTTTATGGTCGAGCCTATTCAAGGTGAAGCGGGTGTCGTAGTTCCCGATGATGGCTATCTCAAACAAGCTTATACGCTATGCAAGGCTAAAAATGTACTCCTTATTGCAGATGAAGTACAAACAGGTATTGGAAGGACCGGTAAAGTCTTATGCAGCGAATACGATGAAATTAAACCTGATATCTTGATCTTAGGTAAAGCTTTATCTGGCGGAGTTTTCCCGGTTTCAGCCGTGTTAGCAAGCGATGAAATTATGATGACATTAATACCCGGACAACATGGCTCTACTTTTGGTGGGAATCCACTGGCGTGCAGCGTTGCCATGAGTGCATTGGAGGTACTACGAGACGAAAAATTAACTGAAAATGCATACGATCTAGGTCTGATTTTTAGGAAAAGAATGAACAATATGATTCAAAATACTGAATTAGTCAATAAAGTTCGTGGTAAGGGTCTGTTAAATGCCATAGTAATTAACGACCACCCGGATAGCTCCACAGCCTGGGATATTTGTGTAGCCTTAAAAGACAACGGACTTTTAGCTAAGCCTACTCATGGCAACGTTATACGTTTTGCTCCACCATTGGTTATAACCGAGGATCAATTGCATGAGTGTTGCGATATAATTGAGAGTACAATAGCGGATTACGAAAAAACGCATTAACTTCATCACACTTTCAGTTGGCTACATATGAATACGGGCGGAATTAGTGACAAACAGTGGGCGCTCAATGCTCACCTTGGTACTTTAGCTGGATATATTATTCCTATAGGTAATATTATCGTTCCAATGGTGGTTTATGTTTCTTAAAAGGATGAA
>ERZ1740065.1884-NODE-1884-length-12848-cov-14.162042_pt1 | contig 12848 bp, 9 predicted proteins | sample MGYA00581738_ERZ1740065 | MGnify/ENA primary metagenome ERZ1740065 (study PRJEB43018, sample SAMN04849749) | marine metagenome | isolation source: floating plastic debris | place: Pacific Ocean | collected 2008-09-01 | study: EMG produced TPA metagenomics... | reverse complement strand
TCGTGGAGGTTATATCGTGATATCGATATCGTGGAAAATTTCCATATCGTAGCATGACTACCAATAACCTTCTCACCTTCGGGATTTCCATAGCGTTATGGAATTTCCCCGTCCAGGAAAATCCAGCGAAGTAATATTGCAAAACGGTCGCAGCTAGTACCCACTGCATTTTATATACCAAGTAGTCAAGGTAGTCACGTTGTCTGGAGGGTCTGGCGGACAATCTCTCTCATCTCGCTCTCTCATCTTAGTAGTTCATTTCCACTTAGTATATCAGAAGCTGAGCGAGTGACGATACACCACGAAAGGCTCCTGTATCAGGTTAGACACTCTTAATGTATGTAGAGGTAAATTACGTAAGAAGACGAATCTATCTCACAATCTAAGCTGTCGACCAGAAGGTTTCTTAATCTATTACCTACAGAGCATTGCCATCCACCTTACCTTAGGCTAACAGATTGATGCCATCATGATGTGATTGCGCTTGTTCATTGTTACTTTATTGGTATAGCTATCTGCTATTGTTAGTCGTTATCTATGCTGTTTTGGTTGCTGTTTCTTAGGCGATCTGATTAATGATGTTGTGTCCGCATTTTCAGCGATTCTACAGGATTGGATATTGAATAGAAGACTCGTTATTTCTCGCATTTCATCAAAATCAAGAATGTCACACAACACTGGTAATTCCCTTTTTTGATTATGTTTACACTCACTCAGTGACTGATGCACGATGTTTTATATTTATGACATCCAGCGTATGTCGTATGCAGCAATTTTAGAAGTTATTGTCCTACTTATTCGTCTGTTTCTTTTTGAAGTGATGTGTATACTAGTGCTGGTTCGATTCCAAGAATCAGCAATTGGATTCGATTCTCCCTGAGAGAGTTCGATATTCGATTTCGATTCTTGAGCTAGATCTACAGTAAAATATCGAATAAAGCTATAGGCTTTGAGTGGCTATCATGACTTTTCAGAATAGTTCGCCTTCCTTAGGCTGTAAATATGTACCTATCACTGATATGCTGTGCTCTGATGATTTCTTTACATGATAGCTAAAGGATTATGGATAAAAAATATTGTATAACCATTTCATAATCGTTGTTTTCGATTCCTCGATTCTCAAAGCTACCTAAGATCGATCGGAAAATAATTTTCGATATTCGATAGTATTGTGTATGGAGCCAGCACTAGTGTATACTGTCCACTCTAGCCTATTTCATATTAACACATTGAAATGGCACCAATAGTGTGCTTGTCATATTTACCTACTCAATGTCTCATGGATGTGAGGGCACTTTCGGATACTGGATGCAAAAATGATCTGAATCCCACAATGCAGTTTTTCTGAATGCGAGGAGCCATTGCTGATTTGGCCTAAAGACATTGCATGAAATTCGGCGTAATTCCCCAATTAGCAATTACTTACGATAGGTTCGACCTTGACAGTGAGAAAAGCGGCAAGAGACTAGAGGTTGTCCTCGGCAACGATCAATGAAGTGAATAGTTACGCAACGGTACACGATAAAAATGAACATTTCCTCATGTAAAGATGCGACAGGGAACTTCATTTACATGCTGGTACACGATCATGTACTCAATGCAGTCGCATCCGGTGTCCGAAAGCGCCCAGAATCTCCTCCTCCCCCCCCCAAAAAAAAGAATTCATATTCTATGTATCTCAATGCCCATCTGCACATACATTTGACTGGCTGGGGCAGTAGCTCTGTCGTAAGGTGTGCTATTCCGTGTCATCGCTTTCTATAGGGAGTGTAATCAGTGATATTTTGATATTCAATCATTGAAATGCTGTGTGGACCTGGGATGGTCATGTGACTAATTGACATACATATTTACACCCGGTACGTGGCTCGTATTGGCTCACTTACAGTAAACGTTTCAGGGTCAAAAGAGAAGATGGTCTGGGTGGATCTGGAGATGTCTGGTCTGGATGTGGACAAGGAGAGGATCCTGCAGATAGCCGTCTGTATCACCGATCACGAGCTCAATAACATGGTGGAGGTGAGCAACAGGGAGTGGGGGTGGGTCAAGAGGGCGAGTGGGTGAATGAGAAGGACACTGACAATAAGCAACTGGGCAGAGGGGCACAGGAATAAGGGATGCAAGGATAGGAAAAGGGAGAGGATGGATGGGATAAGCGGTGGAGAGGGAGACGAGGAAGCTGTGGGACGTTGGCGCCAGTTTTTTGTAAGGTTTTTCAATTCTTGCTCAATGCTGACTGAAGTCTGAACTGTTGCAGGGCCCTTGTATCACTGTCCATCAGGAGGATGAACTGCTCAAAAATATGGATGACTGGAATCAGAAGGCGCATGGTAGCACTGGACTGATAGCTGCTGTAAAAAGTAGTAAGATATCTGAAAGTGACGCGGAGAACTTAGTGTTAGAGTTCCTTTCTCAACACATAAAAGAGAGACGTTAGTTATCACAATCATAATTATTGTAGATGTATGTGTAATATATTATCTGCACTGACTTATGAAGTGCAATAACTATAATAATATGTGATGAATATAAAAATACCATCAGGGGCGGATTCAGGCTAACACAACTGACCTTGAGCGTTAGTCAAAAAGTTCTGCCTCAACTATTTTTGGTCAGCTAGTAGTAAGTAGATAAAGAAGCTACGACTGCACTCATCACACAGCCACACAAACCTCAGTCGGCATCAGTAAACAATCGGTTATGCAGTCAACAGACAGCTATGCAGTCAACAGATGCAAGTTGCCCTTCCGGACAGTTGCTAGTTGATGACTCGAGCTTCAGTCAAAAAAATTCCTAGATCCGCTCCTGAACATGCCTTGATTATTTTGAGAATGTGATTGACCACAGATGTTGTTTTATAGAGGAGGCACCTCTATGGCAATGCATATAGCTCCTTTATGGAACAGTGTGGGAGCTTTAGCTTACTATATCTAACTATGTATGCTTAATATAGTTTACTGCATGAATGAATGAACACAAAATACCCTTCACAACTGGATTGATCTAAAAATCTGTCACATCCTGTGGCTGAGAGATGCAACCATCGGTTTTGTCACTATGATTCTATGTTACACATTGCATGGTGGGCGTGTTCTGACTTAGCTACTTGGATATACTTTCCTCAAATTTAACGGAACTGTGTCGAAGTTTGCGTCGCTTACCAATCTTTATCAAACCACTAGAATGCGATTTAATTGCGAGACTATTTTGCATTCATAACTGTTACGTATAGTTGGCAGAAATAATTTGAACTACCAGATGCATAGGCACTCGATAGAGGAGAGAAATGTTTCCTAGTCAATATTCTGTGATCAGTCAAGATGACTGAAGACACACAACTTGGGTGAATGCAGACATTTCCAGCTTGAGATATCTGTATTGTTATATAAACAATCTGCATTAGCTAAAGCCCTTCTAGCAAACTTTTATAACAAATTTCTGCCTCTCTCAAGATATAAAGCTGTTAGAGATTTTCACATGAGTGATAGAGTTTTTTGTTGATCAGACTTGTATGATAGATAGTAGTATTCTAGTTTTGTGGTAGACAATGAGAGTACATGTATGATTGTCGCTGGGCTCACAATAGTACTCGCGATCAAAATTCCTGCGTCGCAACTTGAGTAGGTTTTGAAACAGGATTCTGTGGTACTTTCACCGCTCACAGAGTCTGTACATACGCACTGTTCATGTCTGCAGCTGTTTGCCAATGTCACGTTTCTGTCACACAGGGAAGTGTCCGCTAGCGGGCAATTCGATATACATGGACCGAATATTCATCATGAAGTACATGCCACGACTGGACGACTTCCTTCACCATCGTCTTATCGACGTCAGCTCGGTTAAAGAACTGGCTCAAAGATGGGCTCCTCAAATTGTAGACTCAGCTCCCAAGAAGGCTAATAGCCATCAGGCAATAGTAGATATTAAGGAAAGCATTGAAGAGCTCAGGCACTATAAGAAACATTTTTTCAATATATAGGTTGATTACTGTAGAACCGGATTTGATAGCAACAGAAATGTTAGCCTTTCCTTCACAATCATGAAGAAATCACACTGATAGCAATCACATGAATGAGATGACAACTCCTCCATAAGGTATAACCAGCGTAGTTTTTAAAGCAAATTCCAACGGTAGTGATAATTTTTTGCAGCTGTTTTCGCGGCTATTAGGCCTTCAGTATGAAATCCGGTTCTACCCTTCTGTATGATCCAAGAATGAAGACGGGGAGGGAGGTCTAAGTAGGTCAGGTCGGGCACATTTATAATTATTGTAATAATAATAAATTAAACATTCCTCAAAGATACGGAGACTGTAGCTTAACTTGTCAAGGAAAGAAAACACATGGGTCTCCTCACCATTAGGATGTCCGTGTTAATTCTAAGGGACTACCGTATGTGATCAAGCATCAACTCTGTGATTTTTTCGATCTCTGTGTTATTTACGAAGTAAAGTAGTGTAGATCAGACACTTGTAGTTTAACTTTCATTTGATTCCACATGGTTCTTATTATACGTGATCTGTAGTCAGAACTGCAATGATTTCTGTGTATAACATTATGCATTCTTGCTGTCAGCAGCTATGATTTCTGATTCACTTGCCAAGTAGTAATTTTGACTCTGACTGTGATCATGAACAGGAATAAATAAAATGATCTTGCACCAGACTGTCTGTCTTTTTATGCAAGTATACTAACAGTAAATGATATCGATACACGTGTGATCCTGTGCTTAGCAGTGAATTCTCTACTTTTCATTCCTCCCTAGTTGATCTATACGATGCATGATTACTCTCTTGCCAGAGATGACTCAGTAAATGCAGGAACTTTCACCTTCTACACGGTAAGGCTTCTTGAGTGATAGATTGATTTCCGATTTGAGAATTTGAGTTGTTTTCTATTTCCGTTCGTTACGCTCTCGCTACTCTAGGATAGCGGAGATTTCTGTTCAAATAAACGTCGTTCGTTGAAGTCTCGCTCGTTAATCGCTCGATAATAACGGGAGCTAAATAGCAGTCGTTATCGCTCGAAAGCGAATCTACGACAACTGGATAATTTCGAAAAAACGACGACTGGACAATTTCGAAAAAACGACGACTGGACAATTTCGAAAAAACGACGACTGGACAAATAATTTGAAATTGGCTACTGAACCAGGAGTTTTTTGTCGTTTGCTTCGAAAGTTGTCCAGTTGTCGTTCGCTTCGAAAGTTGTCCAGTTGTCGTGCTACCCATTCGACCCACATGTGCGCAGGAAAATGAAGCGGAAGCGGAAACTCAGTTTAAAAACAGCTAGCGATGTCGTAAAAGCACACGATTGCGAGGCGATAGCGTACGAACTGGTAACGAAAGTTTATTTGAACAGAAGCTCCGCTCGTAAGCCGGCCGCTATTTCTCTCGCTACACTCCCGCTATCGTCGATAGCGAACGAACTTTATTTGAACAGTGCCCAGGGTCGCCTTGGCGTCTATAGGTCAAAGACGGCCTTCATAATGCGCGCTGTGTCATCTCCTCTTCGATATATGTAAATCGTTAGATTGGATGGGGCCTCAAATAATCATGAATAAATAGTAAAATTTTGCAGTTTTTTCCTCGGAATATGGTATTGAAAGATATTCAGTTGTATGAAGTCATCAGATGGGTGGAGGTAATTAGCTTTTCTGAAGCGTCGACCGCCTCTCTACTTGGTACCGCGGATATTCACATCAGAACCCGAAGAGCTCGACGTCACTGATGATTCCAGCGTAGCATACTACCAGAGCTCTAGTTATGTTCGTAATTTACTGTACTATTTCCGGTGAAAAAACAAGCGCCTTGGATGTTTCCAGTATCGGTCAGGCAGTTTCGTTTCGCCATCTCAACCCTCCCATCTTGTGTTACCACTTGCAAGAACCTTCGTCGAGTCTCCAGTTCCAAACACGGAGGTAATGTACGTAATGTCATCGCACTTTTGTCTGTCACATTCTTGATGACCTCAAATTTTGCCAACGACGTGAATCGATACGATGAATGGCTCGGGTACTACATTTTATACCCGTTCCAAGTAATGATAAAATTGTAGATGGACACCGGATTTGGATCATTGGATGAAACGCGTTCATCTTCCCAGAGTGGTGAAAGAGTCATGTCAAGTCCTCCAATGCGCACTGGTACCGTCCGTAGCTTGTATGATTTCCACCCGAGCCAATGCTTCAAGGATACCGAGAGGAAAGTAAAAGATGATGTTAGCCAAGTGTACCTACTTTATGGTAAGCATAGACCTCGATACTTGTTTTATTGACCCACTAAATACCGGTTATTTACTGATGTTAGAGTCATGTGACCGTGGTGTTCAGGCTGCGACATGGGATAACCCCCCTCCCTGGTGTTGATACTGGCTGGCAGATGCCTGTTAGGGCGTAAATTGTACTGTTGTTTCACATTTGCAACTGTTTATGATGAACTCAAGCCGATAATGATGTGTAGATGCATAGTTAGTACAAGTTTCAGCACCACTGAGATGAGTAGCACAATTTCTGCCAGCTGATTATGTTGTGGTATAAAAGCCACACACAGAAGGTGCTGCTCAGATGAAGATGTGACCAGAAAACAGTTGACGCTGAAATCGGCTGCGGTACGGACTGATCTGTGCAGCTGTTTCCCTGCGAGCTGAAGCTGTAATTTGTGCACCAACTTGAAGAAACCTTCAGAAAAATCAAAGTTCAATGTGTATGAATATTACAAGATTAACTGGCGAAACCAGATGATTACTTGTCTAGCAATTATTGATCGTTTGCCACCCCTAGTCGCAATCATTACACATAGGTCAGAGTTCCGTATTCCTGTCTGGCTGATATTGACACTAGTCAGTGACCTCCCCTCCCTTCCCCTCCCCCCTCCCCTCCTCCCCCCTCTGTCATAATGAAGTTATTGTTGTACTTTTTCTAGGCCTCACTGGAAGCGGTAAAACGGTCATCGTGGACAGGATCATGGATGATCTGTGGAAGGAACCGAGGAAAATGATTTTTGGCAAGATCAGTTGCAAGAATATGGAAAGCTTTAAAAATGACCTCCTGGGGTTCCGCAACAGGAACAACCTCGACGTAGACGACACATCTGAGTCATTTGATTTCTTTCGCAAGCTACTAGAGAAGATGTACAGGGAAAATGGTGGCGATGAGTCAAGTGAAATGAAGTACTATTTGTTCCTCGACGATGTGAATCTGGACCCTCGACAGTTCAAAGCATTGCTGATGGAGATCGCGGAGGCTTCCAAGGATAAGCATCTACGTAACACCAGGCTACTGATAACTACTCAACTCGACCCGCACTCAAGGCTGTTTGACATACCAAAAGATGTGCTCAAAGAAAGTGGTAAGAGATCAAACTAGCATGACGCTTGAAATGCAATGAAATATAGCCTACGTAATCGTACACAGACTAAAAGTTCTGACAGGATTTTCTTGCAGTGTTTCAGCCATGATCTGGTCTACTATGTAACCGCCTGTCTATGTCATAGTTACTTCTGTTTATGCAGTGTGTGCTGTAAAATTGGAAACATTAGCATGGGAAAATATTTAGCAAATGTAGCGGTTTGAAGGAAATCGCTAATGATAAATACAACTAACTTTCCATCGGAGTTTTCCCATCATGACAAGTTTTCGGATTTGTCATCTCACAGTTAATGATCATAGGCATGTTTGTGAGCTCATAAATGCAGATTCTTTCATTGGGAAGGTATCTATACTCTGTTTTTGGAATGGACTCCATCCACAAACGCTGACAGTTTTTCTCGCTATTATGCTTATTTTGGCAAAACGTTAAATATTTCTACCACTAATGATTCCACTTTTTTAGTATACAAAACTATGACATCATTGTGAAGTCTTAGTCTGAAAATGCCGTTAGCTTTTTACACTTACTATATGAACATAAATAGCGATAACCTAGACTTGGGTAGGGTAGGGTAATGTCCACCACGGTAGATCAGTTATCGAATATGATTGCTGCAGCACTGCATACAATTCTGTTGGGATTTTGAGTTTGAAGATCATCGCAAACACTTTACTTGCCTTCAAGTGGCTGATTTCTGTATTCCCTTCCCATTCTCTTTAAAGAGATGGACACAGCGCCAGTCATCACCACAGTGCCAGTCCTCGGCTTTACAAAAGAAGATGCCTGCAACTACTTGAGGAAGTATGTGCCTAAAAATAAGATGGATGATGTCATTGATGCCTTGCTTCTACTGCCAGTGGAGTTGAGCGCATTCAAAGGCATCCTTGCTAGCAACATGGTGAGAGACTTACTTACTTACTACTTGATTTCTCGTATGACTTAGAGGCCTCGATTGTCTCTCTACAGCATTGAAACTATTTTCATGCATTTACACAGCTTCTCGAGGATGGGGGATGCGTAGACGCAACGCTGAGGCAGTTGAAGGATAAGAAGATGGTTCAGATCAGTCTCGAGCGAGCATTCGAAGATGGAGATTTTATCAAGCCCATTGTGAAGCTAATTTCGTTTTACAATGAGAAGGATATTCTGGCTCCAATGATGATATCCGTCTCTGAGGAGAGCAAAGACGGTCGAGTAAGTTTGTCACAATTACTCTCGATGAGTATACCGAATATTTATCGATCTATAAATTTACGGTCATTATCTAATGACACTGTCAGCAGGTGGTTTCAAGTATCAGGTATAGGAGGTGCTGCAGGATGTCGTCTATAAATGATTGCTGTCATGCAGCCACTCCTACCGTACTCTTCATGTATACATGAATATAAAGTACAAGAGTGTGTACTGCTGCTAGGGTCAAGCGGAGGCTAACGATGTCTTAGCAAGCCTACGGAACCGATGTCTGATCAGCATCAGTAAGACTCGATCCAGAATACGAATGTTCAACATCCACAAGACTGTAAGGAACGCGGCGGCCGGCCTGGTGCTGCCGGAGGAGGAAGTGCCATATCTTATGTAAGCCTCACTAGACAGAATTAATGTATATCATCAGTTTGTGTCCCTCTCTTCCACTCTTCCTCTCTTCCACTTCTCTACCCTACATCATGATATCAGTATCGTTTTCCTCTTCCTTGCCTCCCCGTCGGTCGGGATCACCTTTGCTCTATGCTGCTCTAAGTGTTGCTCTATTTTAGAATTGCACTGATAGCGTTTATCCGTGTGGCACCGGTGGACGGTAGAAACCACCAGTCTGAGCTCACTCAGTACATTCTGGAACAGGCTCTCTCACTTCACTCGACTGTCAAGGAAGTCTACCCTGAACTTTCCTCCTGTCCCACCATCATTTCCGTAAGTACGACCTATCACACTAGTATGCAACCAGTCGTTTCTGTACACTGTGAAGCTTATCTCTTGGCTCTTATCTTGCGTCTACAGTTAGAGGATGTGAGTTAGGTTAGGAAAATACTGCCATAAAAGCTCAATAGGTGAAGGTCAGAAACGTTGCCAGGTTACCGAGAGGTTATGCCTCGCCTTTTAGGTGCTGCATGGAGTTCTGATGACCGTGGTCGGGTACTGCATGCAGACTCAGCGCTCCGACGTCAAACGAACTAAAGCGTTCCTTGAAGAAGGGCTGAACTATTTCATACGGGCCATCACCGACAGAACGCACGCAACGTTCGACGGATTTGTCAGCAGCCTTCGGTATGAATTACTTTGTGAGCGTAGAATTGTAGGATGATTCTAGTCTGGCAGCTCTATGCACTATGATATTTTCTTTGAAGACTCGAGTCTACTGCAGGGAGTAAAGTAATCGCAGATGCCCTGTACAAATACTCAGACGATATGTGTAAAAAACTCTCCGATGGGGACAAAGATTTTAAGGGTGAGACTTTATGGTCATCCGAAACCCAAAGTTTTACTGGCGAAACTCATGACTCCGCACCAAAATTCCTAGACTAAAGACTTCATCCAAGTTATCATGAGCAGTTACTCGTCAAGCGACTTTCATGGTACATACATGGTTTATTTTGCATGGTTTGGATTTGCACGCTATTTAAAGCTAATCTGGGCAACCAGCCTGCTAAGTTGAGAAGTCTTTCTCACATGAGATAACACAAAAAATCAACCACTAGTAGACTGGGGCCGTTTTCGGATAGCTAATCGAGGCTGTCAATTTAGAAAGCCTGCTAAATTGAGAAACGTTGATTTGCAAGCCTTCGATTTGGGTCTCTCTTGTCTCACTTGTCGATTCAGGCAGTATGAAAAGATAGAAGACAACTCCAAGGTCACTTTCTATACAGTACTCACTCGAGTCATGCTTGGTGCCAACTCGCCATTGTGTGAATGCAGCTTATATCTTCACGTGACCTAACTGATACGAGGACTCATGGCTTTCTTGCTGTCTGTGTCTCCCCCGCTATTTTTCGATGCCGCATTCACAAGCTATCAACCATGAAAATACTGGGAGCATTATGAAATGTACTAGCCAAAGCTTTTTAGAATTTATTGGAGTTATTTCCTTTTACCGAAAAATAAATATCGGTGAATGCTGGTTCGATTCCAAGAATCAGTTATTCCATTCGATTCTCCCTCAGAGGATATTCAATTTGGATTCTTGAGGTAGATGTACAGTAAAATCACTAATAAAGCTATGGATTTTGAGTGGCTATGGTGACTTTTCAAATTAGTCTTGCCTTGTTTAGGCTGTAAACAGGTACCTATCACTAATATGCTGCGCTCTGATGATTTCTTTACATGATAGCTAAAGGATTATGGATCAAAAGCTATGTATAACATAATCGATTCTCAAAGCTACCTAAGATTGATCGAAAAATATTTTTCTAATATTCACTACTATTGTGCATGGAATAAACACTAATCTACACCGCTTTCCAGTCAAAATGTTTATAAATCACATATTTTTACCTGTGTGGTGACATTGATGCACTATGTGATATGTCGTTGACCTTTCTACCTGACTAGAGAGTTGTTTTCTATTTTTCTAACTGCCCTAATCGGCGACTGCAGCCAAAGTCAAAAGCAAACCAAGGGCTAGCATAAATCCCAAATCTACGCTTCTCGACTTAGCAGGCTTCTTAAATTGATGGCGTATTCGAAAACACCCTTAGATCACGTGATGATGTAATAGTGAAATCCTGAAATCCACAATTCGTTGATTTCAGAAATCACCTAGCTTTCAGCCATCGATTTAGCTGGCTACGTAAATCGACACCGATTTAGTATCCAAAATGACCCCTTGTAATGTTATGCTTTTACGGTTAACCCAACGCTAAATCGACTATCCAAAAACTATCCAAAAACGTCCTAGATCTTTATTGTTATAGGCTAGCGCAATGCAGCCCTGATTGTATATCATATCCCAAACACGTAACATTAGTATAGCAATAGCGAACTCTTGCTCGAGGGGTTCTCAGTAGCCACCATACATCATGTTCAACTGAAAAAGTGGTTACTCTGCAGTACCATAAAATCAAAAATCAAAATCATTTTAACAACTAACAGTGGTAGAAGAATTGGTAAAAAGTATTTTCGGTTCTATCAGACGCGCCGGGACTTGTCCAGTAAAATCCCGATACAGAGTCCCGGACAAATACCGGCATTTTTAGGGCCTCAGCTCCGGTAACGTCTCAGGTACTGTGACCGGCACTCAGGAACACCGGAGACTTAAGTGCCGTTACGGTTTTACTGTAATAGTTTGCTTAGTGTTTACTTCTAGTCAAGTATCTGCCGAACGTCTCCTGAGAAACTGGATTCAACTCCCAATACACTGCAAACAGATGCATATCTGTATTTTATGTATTCGATGCCTGTATTTTGTAGTGGTAGTATTTGGCATTTGTGATTTTCCCGTCGATCGGCGCGCTGGACTTGCACCGGTATTAGTCCTACGGCGCGCCGGTATTAGTCCTGCCAGCGCGCCTGATTTACGCCGGGAGTTGTCCTCTCTTATGCCTGTATTAGTCCTACATAGATCCCGGCGTACACCCCTCACGCTCGCATCCGGCGGGCATCAAGGGCTATAATACGCCTATAGTTCCGGGTCGATTCGGCTCGACTTCAACGATGTTAACTTTGAACAACAGGCCGTTAGTTTGTGCCATTTTTCTACGGTTTTACAAACTATGAACAATAAAACAATGCATGGCAACCTGTAAATAAATTCATATTCCACATGGATTACGGGTATAATTTGTGGATGAGACTGAAAGTAAACATCATGCAACGTAGACACACACACACGAGTCAGGAGCCAAGTCCACTTACAATGCATGTTTTAGATCACCGATTGGTGTTGTAGAAATGATTGAAAATAAAGCCGTAAAAATATCATCCGTGGTGTTAATTTACAATAAATATCAGTCAAAAATCGACAGGAAAATCACAAATGTCTAGTATTTTTTATCCACTCTTACTGCCACATTTTGCTACCAATTATCATCATTTGTCATCAATAAACAGTCGTAATAACTATACGATTATCGATCATCTTTTGACATCGATATTTTAATTCTTTTTTGTTGTTGAGTAAATGAATAAAGTGTGCTCTTTTTCAGGATCTAAAATCAAATTGTAAAACGGACGTCTACATCCTCAGATATGGGGAAGCAAAGTTGAGTATACGAGAATCTTTTCTTTTTTCCTTATCCTGGCGCATCTGATAGAACCAAAAATACTTTTTACTGAAGAATTAGCACCGTATTTAGATTCTGTGTCACTGTTGAACATTCGGTTTGGGAACTGTAATAGTTTTGGTGATCTCTCCTGAGCCGCTGTAGTCGGTCTGCCAAGGTCGGTCTGTCAAGGTCAGTCTGCCAAGGTCGGTCTGCCAAGGTAGAACTATGAAGGTAAGAATAAAAAGATAAAAAGCAAAAGATAAGAATCAAAAGATGAGACGGAA
>ERZ1740065.1883-NODE-1883-length-12851-cov-11.937402_pt1 | contig 12851 bp, 8 predicted proteins | sample MGYA00581738_ERZ1740065 | MGnify/ENA primary metagenome ERZ1740065 (study PRJEB43018, sample SAMN04849749) | marine metagenome | isolation source: floating plastic debris | place: Pacific Ocean | collected 2008-09-01 | study: EMG produced TPA metagenomics... | reverse complement strand
GCAACTGATTGAGCTTTCATTAGCAATGCTGCCACTTTCATTACTGGATGAATCTGCTACTACAAACAAAAAACTCTGCTGGTAGCTACAGTGAGCCTACTGTAAGATTTTGCCTCGAATAGCTTTCTTCATGTGCTAAGTCAAAAATAGCGAACACAGGAATAGAAATTTATACATTGAAAGGAAAGAGAACTTACCCTCTTCCTGAAGATCGATAGGTTGTCTAGTACAAGAATCTCCAATTTGAGCTTCACTCTGAAGGCTTTAGATCACCTCATTGTCCATAGGGGGGATGTATGAGTAAACAATATGGTATTCAGCGAACTGGAACACAAGCATTAGAACTGCGAGTGACGGTAGAGTGATGGTAGACGCTGCGAGTAGCTGGTGAACTGGAAAGAACGCTGCGCGAGAGTATGCTTTCTGGTAGCAGAGTCACGCCAGCGAGCAAGAGAAGGCCACGCACACGATTGCCTGCTCCCGCTATATCGGGAGTTTGCTAGCAATGGCTCTGGAGCCTAGGTTTTCACATAGGCGGGAGCTTGCGAACAGTTGCGCGCAGAACGACGGGAGATTCACAAAAGCCACAAAAATAAAGTCTACGATTCTCCTACTACACCATATACGGGTGTGAATAGTCCGACTTCTGATAGATATATTATGTGAGCACAGTACGTTTCGCAATGTCAAGGTATTCGGTAACCTGCCTTGAACTCGATACACAACACCTCAAGCTTTTCTCACGATAACAGTACCATATTTCATCTCGAGGTCTATGCATTGGTCATACTCAAGTCAAGGTTGAGGATATTTTTCACTTGGTTTACGATGTGAAAATGGCTTGTCCCCAACGCAGTAAAGAGGTTTTGCCAATATTTTTACGCGATTCTAACTCATCCTCCATCAGCACCCGTAATTCAGCACGTAGATATTATCAAGTGGGACGAACTAAGAAGAATGGGTTAGTAGTTCATAGAACATAATCCCTCATATGCTCTGTACTAGCTACAGCCCTTCCTAAACTTACGGCGTATTTATGATCACACCTCCCTAGCACTTTCACTACCGGCCGCTTTGGGTGTTTTTCACCTGAATGTATTTCATATAGCAGTAGGCTCAATTAAGTTGCATTTATTACCTGTTTATTCACTATCGGCTCGTGATTTCAATGCTGAAGACCATTCTCTTCTAGCACAACCCTTTAAAAATAGAACAGTAGGCTACAGAAATGCTTCCTGGCAGACTAGACAGCATGAACTATCTCCCAGCAGCTGTCTGAAGGGCCATAAACACTCAGATGACTTTCAGGGGGCGTATCCAATGATGGTCCAATGGTCAAAATGGCAGCCATCATCACTCATCACATTTTGACCATAGAAACCTGAAAATACATGAATATTCCATTTAAATTGCACATATTTAGACAGAGGGACTAAATATCAATAGGAAATAACGAAGATAGAATAATTGTCGAGCTAAATTACACTATACAGGGGAATTTTTGAGAACCTCCGATCAAAATTATAAAAATTGTACCAAAACATCTCTCAAAAATATCATATATCCCTCTAATATTAGGAATGGGTTATTGAAATGCATCTTAGAGACACGTAGTACTTGTCTGATAGCAATCAATACGAAGAAGAAGTGGCCAAAGAGCAATGTAGAAACCCTGAAAAGTATATGTAATATTTGGTCCAAAAGCGATCTTTGAAAATTGGGAAGAGCCAAAATCGGTGAATAATTACAATAACTGAGAAAAAAACACATAGAAAAGGAAGAAAGCCCACTTACCTTTAAGAAAATAGGAAAAGAAATTATCTTTCTAGCTTGTTTCAGCGAAATTTGCGAAAAACCTTTTTCTTTCCTGACACAGAAACGAGTCCGCCATTTTGGATCACGAACGAAAACTGATGAGGTTTCAGTCGTGTCTGTTAGCACCTAAAGTCACGTGATGGTGGAGACTATTGGGTATCATCTGAAAGCTAGCAATGCTTTATTTTTATTGGTGGAAAGATTTTTTAAATTCAATGAAATAGAAAAAAGTTATTAAGATATTAGATCGGACGAGACCTGCTCGTCATAAGTACATAAACTGCTAGGGAAAGGAAGGGTGTGCCACATATGGGACTTGAGGTAACCAATCAATGGACAACATTATCATGGATTCAGCAGTATGCTTCCTTTTCCCAATGCGTATGTTATGATGCCGGTACCTCTACCTCATAATCGATGCTGTTGAATTTCGGTTAAGCATTTGCAAACATACTGCAAGGATGTCGTCCTGCTGCTCTCACCAAACAACAATGCTGTGCCGAAACAAAGTGTGAAGCTTCATCTACACAATAGGTAGCACGTTATACAGGCTGTCGATGCTCCCAAAGATATGGGCAAAGATGTTATTCTTGAGTTTCTCTCCGATCTCTTTGCAGGGAAACTTAATGGTACCAGGTAGGTGTGCTGAATGGGTCGTCCACAACCATGCGCATTGATATACAGTCTTATCACATTCTATTTCTCTGTTATTGCTGCTTCAGGTGTTCAATTCTCATATCACATGGGAATTTTCTCGTGTAGCCTAATTTAAGAGCTGGTGAGGAACTGGACAGTTTGAGCCTCTACAAATTTCTGAGCAGCTCGAAAGAAATATATCTAAGACCGCACAGGAAACTTGGGACACCTGTACGTGGGCTATCATTTATAATGTTTCGATTACATTTATGAAATTCATATTCTCAAGTCGTTTTATCAGATGCGAACACAGCCAATCTTGTTCGGGAGCTTTTCAGATGATTATGAGTTTCCTGACCCAATGCCAGTTTCTGAAAGGTAAGCTTTTAATTAGTTCATAGGTAGTGGTGGCCATATGGCCATTAGGATTGACTGAAAACCACAAAAACTGCTCAGCATGTATGATAAAACCTGAATCAAGCCCAGTCGGTTAGGATTGCTACCACGAACCATATCACTACATCGAATCATGAAATCATGGGCAGAAGACATGAATCGCTGGATAGACAGGAAATCGATGCATAGCCTATATCATAATCATACCAGCAGAAGCTGAAAAGAACGCACTGAAACGTTGCAACAGGTTATTGTAGAATAATTTAGTTGCATGAAATTCTTTAAGTATTATTTAGTTGGAAAAGATGAACTTGTAGCAATCCCGGTTTAATCTTTATGAGATTTGAGAGTGTATCCAATGACCTATATAGCGATAATGGCGGCGAACGTTGATGTGTGCTCTCGACCCTACTACACCCGCAGGAAATGGAAGAGTGGACTGTTTGCTAAAGAAAGGAATAGCACGAAGTAAGCAACTATAATGCAGTTGAAGCCGCAGACAAGGGACACATGTACTAATGTTTATTTACACAGGCAACAAACGACAGGCTGTCAGTATATCTGTGTTGTGTGTCTTTTATTTATGAAATAGATGGTTGATACAGGTTTTGCGCCAGTCATGTGTTGCGGAATGATGTTCTTGTTATTGGCCTCCACTCGTTCTCGCAATACATGAAACCCTGCCTGTCAATATTCACTGCAACGGGGTCATTTAAGCCTTTTGCATCCCATAGCATAGGTTTCTCTGCAACAAGAGCTTTTTTACGGCATGTCTTAGTTATGAAGGGTACAGGTGGACAGCCACGAAGAGGCAAGGTCATTGAAAAGGAAGCAGTCTCGCATGGTTCAGTTGCAGGTTCAGCAATGTTGAAAGGGGGTGTGGAGAGCTGGGAACCATGTTTGCAGTGCACCGAAAGCAAAGATAAACTGCCCTTTTAGGAAAGACTAAGTGGAAGAGAGTAACAAAGGATGTTGTTCGCCTACCATTGTTATCCTGCGAATGAGTGCAATGTGCTTTCTTTGCGAGAAGATCAGTCGCCATAGTAGAGGACCGAATGACAACGCGGTAAAGGCCACTATTGTTCGGTAAGAGAAAGAGGCTTGCATTGTCACATGGACACTGGTGTGCCTCTATAGTCACGATAGCTGCTGAGCTTCAATGCAGTACAGTCTGTAGCAGCGTATGACCCACTCTAGGGCTGCGAACGATGTTGCTTGTACACAGGAAGTCCATACTTAGCATGTATGATCACAAACGTACTTTTGTCAAACGATGCCGAAAATACTAGTAGTGAATAACAATTTGATGATGCCAATTTTTGTGTACAGTGACTGAGGCATACAAGTGATGTTTCATATTCGAAAGAGGGAAATAAAGCTAATTGTTTTATGTTACGGTTGTGCATCTTCGAGAGTGTAGCTGTTGACCCAGAGAGCGGCCATGGCTACCAGCTAAGAGTGGCTGGACGTCAATGAGTGTCTGCCGAAACTATGAGAATAGGCTCTTAGTGGTCTTAGAAAAGATAGGACAAAGTTCTTAGAATTGAAGCCTAACTGTTCCCTATGTGATCATGGGGACGCCAAACAAAATAGAAGATCGCCTGAGGAATAGGACCCAAGAACAGGTAAGTCCACCTATGATCGCGTAGAACTCCATAGGTTTTTCTAAGAACCACCCTATGGGGGCCTTTGGTGGCTTTGAGGCGAGCCTCTAAGTTCATAGGCGCGCAGGCCAACCTAAGAATCATTACCACCCTAATTTTCCCTGTTTGTTTGAAAAGGAAAGGAAAGGGAAACGGAGGAAGACGGACTAAAGTTGTTAAGCGTTGAAAGTCAAGCGGTGGCAAACGCTGTGTTCAGAAAAGTATCTTTAACAAAATTTTGCTTATGGCATCTGACCAAAGGATATGATTGAAGCAATGCTAAACTATGGAAATCTCATTCAACATTTTTCCTTTTTGGAGAAAGGAAGGAAGTGAAACGGTGCCAAACGGTGTGTTATCAAAAGTAAGTATCCTTAGAAGACATATTCTAATTAGTGCTACGTTTCTTCAAAGTAGTTAATGCCGATTAATCTTCTTATTAATATTTCTAATCTCAAAGTAATCTTATTTAAGTCGCTTTACTACAAACTAGGTCCGTTAGCTACGTAGCTTCGTAGCTCCGTAGCTACGTTTCTTCAAAGTAGTTAATGCCAATTAATCTTCTTATTAATATTTCTAATCTCAAAGTAATCTTATTTAAGTCTCTTTACTACAAACTAGGTCCAGAGCTGTTGAATGATGACAGTATCATTGCTACTAGTTGAAGCAGCCGACGTTGACATCACTATAACGCTATCATGCTTGTTCACAGATCTTTGTAACTTATGACTCTTGGTTTATCAGTGAAAACTACACTCAAACTAGCCTTAACATTAATCTTGTAGCATAAAATTAATCTTCTGATCAATTAATCTTAGCTAATCTTATGTTTTGTGATAATCGATGATCAAAGTAATTGGCGTAATGCTAACAATGGACCGGTTAATCGAACATATCGGTACATCATGACAGAGCAAACTTTGAACTTCCCACTTGGTTGTCACTTCCAGCATGATAAACGTTCTGCGAATAGTCAGAGAGTAACTATGTTAGTCAGAATATAAGTCAGGTTGCATGTTTGCCAGCACTCTAAGTACCTGCACTACTACAGTAAGCACAACAGAGTGAACGGCCAGTCATATATTGCATAGCTTTAATGCAATACTACTAATGTTGGCACGCACGATTCAAAATGCAGATATACTGACTGTGATTGCCTGTTGGCTTAGAGTCTTGTTGGCTTGCGCTGGAAGCATTTGTGAGAAAAGGCATCAGTGCTAGTTTGACTGTTGACCTGTACAGTGGTTAAACCGGACTCAAAAGGAATGGCATTTCTCTTATTTTTGAATACTAGTATTTGACTTTGACGCGCTGACGTCGCTATAATATGGTTTTTTCTTCCCTTTCAGTTTCAGGATATGACTGATCTGATTTGAGGATCGATGCTGCTATTATAGAATCAGTGGTAACGTTCTATTTCCCTTCCATAAACTTTTTCAAGAATTCTGATTCTGTTGTTGACGAATTCTTAAGAATTCTTGAGAATTCACAACAAATTTATGAGCCTTTCTTGATAATTATCGTCCAGTTCTTCAGAATTCTTAATTCGTTCTTAAGAATTTCTAATGTTGTTCTTAATACTTCTTGTATGAATTCATGGAGGGGAGGATCAAGAACAACTTATGAACTCTCAGAATTCGTAAGAACTTTCAAGAACAAACTATACACTCATAAGAGTTCTTCATTATTCCCTCCTATCCATGGGGTTTTCATAAATGTTCTTACTTAGCTCATCATGAATTCTCAGGACAACTGTGATACTATTTCCTTCCTTTTTCATCCTGCGTAATTTCGCGGATGTCAGCTCGCAGTTATCTCTAGTGGATCGTGATGTGACTGGAGATAGAGAGTCTGATTGGCCATTTGGATCTTGGTCAGCAAGATAACGTGACCCCCATCAATCGCCATCTAACGTTTGGAGTTGACCCCTTTGCATGGTGACACAATCTTGGGGGTAGGTCCGATCGACTTCCGGGCTGCTGCCAGCAAGAATGTGCCATCACTGACATCCGACTCGCAAAGTTACCCAGCAATCCCGTAGACGGAAAATCGTTCAATCAGATGGCCGAAACACACATGCATAATGTCATGAACATGTACATATGAGTTTCCTCTGTAGTATATTTAGGGGTATAAGGGAGTACGTGTGGACACTTATCGTAACTCACTCTGCTGGTATTTTGGTAAATTCAGGTTGTAAACAACATCTTTGGGTAGTAAATCATGACAATCAGGGGCACAAAGATGTAAGTTGCCTACATGTTCATATTTGGCTCATAATTCGTTCTGTTTTCGTTCAGGATGAAAAAGGAAAGAAAATAGTATCACAGTTGTCCTGAGAATTCATGATGATCTAAGTAAGAACATTTATGAAAACCCCATGAACGGGAGGGAATAATGAAGAACTCTTATGAATGCATAGTTTGTTCTTGAAAGTTCTTATGAATTCTGAGAGTTCATAAGTAATTCTTGATCCTCCCCTCCATGAATTCATACAAGAATTATTAAGAACAGCATGAGAAATTCTTAAGAACTAATTAAGAATTCTGAAGAACTTGACAGTAATTATCAAGAATGGCTCATAAATTTGTTGTGAATTCTCAAGAATTCTTAAGAATTCGTCAAGAACGGAATCAGAATTCTTGAAAAAGTTTATGGAGGGGGAAATAGAATGTTACCAAATCAGTGACTCTCCTCGAGCCCACGTCATGGAGCTGTACCTGCATCTTGTCAACGTTGGTTGGCACTCACAACTGTTGTCTTCTTATTACACACAACTCAGCATGTTCAAGCTGGGCGAATTTAATTCAACATACTATGCTGTCAACACGAGAAAGATAAAATTGTTCTTCATCTGTATGTCAAATTATCCCGCGAACACGCAGTCGCCTAATTCGAAGTCACACAGAAACTTAGGAGGACACCTAGAAGGGCTCCCGCAGCCAGGAGCTGAAAAATAGACAGGAATTTATGAATATATTTCATTCAGTGAACATGGCAACCATGGTAATCTTATACTAAGCATAATGAAGCTAGATGGGCTGATTAGTTATTAGTATTGTATTTGCGCTTCTCAAAACTTTTTCAGAACAGGTTCAGAATTAATTTAAAAGAAGTCATGAATTATGGGTAACATTTTAACATTTGTGACAAGAAACCTGAACAAAGTGTTAGAAGCGGATAAGAACTAAAAAACTATATACGTAAAGCTATAGAAGCATTTTGGGGAGAGCTATTCCAGGAGTGTTGATGAATTTTTTAAGGAGGAACAGCAAGTGGTATACTTATGAACATACCAGGAAGCTGCTCAGAATGGTGTATACATGTGCAGACAACAGGCAGAAACCTATCAGTACTCTTACAGCAACCGGATCAAGCAAACCCTCACAGGAGGTAACATCATCCGGTTGGTGTATCACACTCATGACCAGCGCTACAATCCACTTAACTCTCGCATTCCGTTTAAACCTCGCGAAGCCTCACATGCTAACAAAAATTGGTGACACTGATGTCATGTGCAGACAGCTCCCAGCCTGCACACAATGAGGATGCCTGATCGATGAATCATGTTACACCCCTCTGATAGGTATCCCCATACTAACATAACATTAAATCTCCAATACGCATCAACGATTAGTACTGTCATTTTACTGGAACCATAGCCTAACTAGAAAACATAACAGAACATGGCTTTTCACTTCAATGGCAAGTGCCCATCTAATCAGTGCGATGAGTTGTACACACGCAACATGAGGCTATGATGCAGGATGAAGTAATAAACTGATACCTTTGTAGTCGCAATGGCCAGTGGGTCTGTCGCAGCTGTATCCATAGTCACAGTCCTGATCACTGTGACAACCTACAGAAAGGGTATGAAACTGCTGAAGTTGCACATATTGCAAGGCACAATAAAAGTGGATTACCATTATACCAGAAATTCGATAATGGAAAGCATGGAGGTAGTCCCCCCCACATCTATGTCACTGACACCCCCAACTGCTCGTGAAAGTTTCTGCTTGCTTGGCACGGATGCCTATCACATGTCTACTTTATAATTGGGCTGGGCTCATGAAGCTGTACGAGTGAGTGTAGATTGATAACGGCAGTGCCAAAATAAATATCCCACATAACCAAGTCAGTCATTGCCTGCGATACGACCAAACGTGTCGCCTCCGTTGCCCAATTAATCTCCTCCAAACCATCAAGACTCAAGAGGACAGTGGTGCCACCAACATCCTGCAGCTTGGTAGCATCCACGTCCTCAGTCTTCTTGCCAGCGTTCCTATATATCTCCGGAATTTCCCCATAAGTCTCCACTCATAGAGCAAACCTCAGCTGCTTTTTATCTGACCATTTAGGTACACTATTCCCCTGTACAAAAACAAACTAAACAACCACAGACGAGTCAATCCAATCTCCCTTTATACCCGGTACTTGATTGGCTGTGTCGGTATTACTCTGTAATCCATTGGATACCTGAGTTCCTTATTGTTTACATTGTGCTCTTCTTGCCACCAATATTTGTACTGCTTCAATCACTAGCAGTGGTTGTTCGTTTTGTTTGATAACATACCTCCTACATCTTGTTTTGAGACTTGCAGCATGCTGATGTAATGCGAGCACAATCAGTCACTCACTGATGATCTATGGGATGCTTGGGTTGGGTGGTTGGGTGGTACCTGTTAGTTTTGGAGACCGATTTCTCTCAGTAGGATCATTTTGAGACCAGAAAAAGCTTCCACGACTGTTACTATCCTCTCAAACCTGGTGTATTTGAATGGTTTTCGCCACACACATAGTTTTAGTAAGCTCCATAAAAACTAAAGATTCTGGTCTTCTGAACTGTGTTTACAGCCTAGTACCCGACCTCTGACCATCCGCTACTGACAAGCAATCAGAGGAAAATCAATGAGGTAATCAATTCTACTCGGTTTTGCCCTAGCCTCAGACTCGCCTCAACCCGCTTTCAAAGCCTCAGGACTTGACAAGGTTTTTGAGTGAATGATTCCCGCTGGCCATGGCCTCATGTTGCAGTTGTCTGGACCTGTATCAAAGTCTATCTCTTGGCCTTGACCCCAGCTCTCAGATCACATATGATGCCTGCAACGCTCTACATAATCCATAAAAACGTTTATGGTGCATTTTAGTATGGATAATTGCTTTCAGTCCTCAGAACGTCTCCATACCACCCATATGTCGTAGGCAATGAGTTGTGTCAGGAAAATGCTTGTTGGGGCAATGGTATGAAACTAAGGACAACTCTGGGCCACTGTGGAAAATTGTGGGCCCAGAAATGAGATATTCACATAAGTATTTAGGTTTACTCTGGTTACACTACGTCGTTCCCAAAAATTCGAATTGATAATGAAGTTGGATCACCCTGAATACAGATGTCTCCACATGCCCAATGTCTAGACGAAACAATGCAACTAGTGAGCTTGTTGCATGGTCTTATACAGGACACTGGATTATGCCATATTATGCCATGACACTCGCTGAATGTTTAGAAATTAAAGATGAAATTTTGTTTGCATTATGGTCACTGCCATTGACATAGGGGTCCGCGCAAAGTATTTATAGACCATTTGATGAACAATAGTAGGCTACAGACCTTTTTTGCACTCCCCAGTATGGTAGTCACATTTGTATCCTCCCTGGCAGTCACTGTCACTCAGGCATCCTGGTTCATCTTCAATACAAATAAACCCTTACAGCAGATCTTACATTAAACATTGGATAACTGGCTGGCTTATCTTGAGGTTCCTTAGCATTCACTACTTTGTCTTATTGGTCTACGCACGTGTCAAATCTCCCTTGTTGCCGATGTGATTCCAGTACTTTTATGACAAAACTTATCGGAAAAGTTGCTTTTACTTTTGGTCTTATAATATTTTCCTCTTGCTCAACAATGAAAGCTTGCTAAACTCAGACAAAATAATATTGCAGAGTCCGAGCTGAAGAGGTAAGGGATATGAACTATTACTTCTCAAACCTCAGAAGAAAAAAAATCCTAGGTATTTCCTTGATAAGCAGATTGGTAGTAATGATTCTTTGGTCGACGGGCTCCTTGTTTTTGTGTGCATCTTTGAGGGTGCAGCTGGTGACCTTTACAGTGATCATGGCTACTGGCAAAGAGTCGCTAGACATCAATGAGAGTCTGGCAAAAAAATGATGGTGGGCCCTCCGCGGGCCTGTAAAAGGCGGAAGCGTGGTCATAGAATTGAAGCCTACTAGTTCCAAATGCCATCATGGCTGACAAAACAAAGGATTGCTTGAGGAATAGGATCCAAGAAGACGTAAGCCCACTTGAGATCGCGGAGAACTTATTTCGTGTTTCTAAGAACCGCCCTATGTGGACATTATGCAGCCCTGGGGTGAGTTTATACGTTCGTAGGACGGCTGACCGACCAAAGAATCAATATCACCAGTATATTTATTACCCAGAGCCCCTATTGCTTCATTGTACTGAGATGCCAAAAGCTGGAACCCCAAATACGGTTAGAGCCTATCTTCAGTTCTATTTCTTAGTCCCATTTGGCTCGCCAGATTATAAATATAGCTATGGCGATAATTTGATTCCTTTACTAGTTGAGGAGAACCTTTGAGGGGAGTTTAGGTAACAAACATCCTCTGTGGGGCATTAGTTATGTCAGGAGCTGTTGAATCAGTAGGAAACGGTGATGATTGGTAACAGATTGGCAGGCGAATGGATGTGATTATCCACCTTGGTCTTTCCGCTAGAATCACCATGGCATAACTTTCAATTCTATCATCATCTGTGACATTCATGTGGTCACTGATCCTCTATTGGTGCAGTCAACTTCTGGTGCAGAATTGACTGATTGTATTCTAAAGTTGTTTTCTACTTGATCATGCTTTCTAACAGCAGGCGTTCTGGGCTAAGGCCCGTTTGCAGTAGACCTTCTCAGTCACACCTACAGCTGATATGAAGTAATGATTACGCAATAGGTGCTGGATAGTGAAGCTCTGCTGCTAGAAATGAAGCTAAGCTGCATGCAATTTGTTGAACTTTTGACCCTAAAGCTCTGCAGCTATTGCGTTTGATCTATTTTTTACTCTTACCTGCTGAATTTTGATGTGGATCAAATGATTGAGCAATAAAGGTCGCAGTTGCTGTTCAGAGACTGCAGGTGATAATAATAATCCAGTGATTGTCTTCAGTAAGATGTTTGTAAAGGCGGGGCCACACTAGCCGTATTTTCATCTGTCAGTCATGGGCGACAGTTTGCCGTAAACGATAGCAGCGTTCACACTAGACACTACTAGCGTAAACAAACTGGCCGTAAAAATCTGGAAAGCCAATCAGTGGTTTTCTCGGAATTTTATGCGGCGCTAATGCAGTCCCGTATAACTCCTAATGATGATTGCGTATTTTCCGGGAACTCAGCAGCCAATCAACAAACACGTTACCAAAAAGTGCCGTTTGAAATTCCAACATGTTGAAAGTTGCTTACGGCAGAAAAATTTGCCGGTTGCGAGCTAAAAATAGAAAGGAATTTGTGTCGTCCGTGACTGACGGATGAAAATACGGCTAGTGGGGCCCAGCATTAAACATACGCGTAATGTTCAACTGCTAAAACACCACACCCGTTTATTATACATATGGAGTCTGAGATATTACCTCCATGTTATTCACTTACAGTTCACTGCCGGGCCCCACATAGAGCAGTAACTTGCATTTAACCAATGCTAGGTTTTTTAGTACTACAGAGCGACTAATATCCCCACAATTGCAGGGATCATATTTGCAGAAACCTGTAAAAACTGGGTAATTTTTTAAGCCTACCACACCTTACCATTGGTTTTCTATTGGTGGAGCTGAGGTTGGATGATTTATTCTAGCATTAGTCATAGCTGATGACACATCTTCTATATAGCTGAGCGCATTAAAAAATTCAATGAAAATGTAATATATAGGATGAATGGGTGTTGTGTTCCAGCAGTGATTTACTCTGAGGTGCATCGCTTGGATTATAACAGCGAAAACACAACATGTTCAATTTTTACCAACCTACACAGGATACAGAAAATTGGGGCATGCTATATGATAGAGGGTCAAATTTCACCTTAGTTAAGAGGATCCTTGGTAGCCTTGAAAGATCTGTGGTTTATATCCAGGATGAAATGCGTTAATGCCTCTACTGAACAATTTAGTCTGTGTTAGATATTGTGTTTTCGCAGTTATGTACCGTGGCCCAAAGCGGCCACCTCTATTTTCAAACACCACCTGTTACAGAATTTACCACCTGCGAAACAGCAATCTCCTATCTCACACAGAATTTACTACCTTATAATATGCAATGTTGTAGGAGACATAAGATTTACCACCTCCAATACAAC
>ERZ1740065.1882-NODE-1882-length-12853-cov-12.495390_pt1 | contig 12853 bp, 12 predicted proteins | sample MGYA00581738_ERZ1740065 | MGnify/ENA primary metagenome ERZ1740065 (study PRJEB43018, sample SAMN04849749) | marine metagenome | isolation source: floating plastic debris | place: Pacific Ocean | collected 2008-09-01 | study: EMG produced TPA metagenomics... | reverse complement strand
GAGGGCCAGCAAGAGGGCCAGCAAGAGGGCCAGCAAGAGGGCCAGCAAGAGGGCCCAGCAAGAGGGCCAGCAAGAGGGCCCAGCAAGAGGGCCCAGCAAGAGGGCCCAGCAAGAGGACGGCTGTGGGATTTGAACCCACAACCTCTCCAAACCTCAGTGTCTCGAGGTGCAGACTCTACCAGGAATCTTGCAAATGGCTATAGCTTTAAAAATACATCATTAACATTCGTGAACTTGTGACCTCAAAAAGGGCTTCATTGACCTTCACCTTCATCGACTGCTATGACTAGCGCTACTCTTTTCACTATATTTCTGCAGCTGGAAGAAATTGCTGTTAGACTAAACCGTTCTGAGTGCTCACCATAACTGCAGAAATTCTGTTCGTACATCACAATTGCACAGTGCTGATATTGAGTAGGAGCTGCAGCCTTTGATGACATGGTGAATATAAGTGTGACAATGTACTAATCTCAGGGGGCCCCAAACCCCCCTAATGACTACTCATGCACTGCGTACTATTACTGACATACGGAAGTAACATTCCTCCCTAAAACAATTCTACTGACAATCTAGTAGGTAACCATCGCCACCAGAATATCCTGAATTGATATTGGTAATATACAATATAATATAATATATATAATATAATATAATATACAATCAGATAAATAGAACACAGCACAACTGCCAGTGGATGAAGGGGAGCATCATGAATCGGTGAAGAAATGCACCATACCTCCAATTCATTCATGATCTCATCAACAAAGTCCACTTCACCACTCTTCTTGTACTTCACTGCAGCCCCTATGGCCTCGCGGAATAACTAGAGTCAAGGAAACTGTCAGTAGCAGTCAGTGGTTGTAAGGTAGTGTGCACTAGTCAGCACTGCAACTGGTCGCCGGTATTGATGTAGTGGACTAACAAAGACTAGCTTATTTACCTGGACCACATTCGTACCATCACTGGCAGAGACGAAAAAGAATGGCATGTTGTTCTTCGAAGGAAATCCAAAAGCTTTTTTAGTGATGCTGTAATCCACTGAAACAAAAAGGTAGAAAAACTTACGGAGAACCATGAATAGTAATGCCATTATTATTATTATTATTATTATTATTATTATTCTCCGTGACTTTCTAGAACTAATACGGTAAGAGAGGGGATAGGAGGACAAGGGAGTCAGAGAGGCCGGGTAAGAGAAGGACAGGCGATGAATGCTAAATGTTTCCAGGTCATGCTTCGTATTAATTATTTCTGAAAGGAAATGACATCATTACAGCTTGACTCACCACACATTTATAGAAACAGTCAAAAGCAAAACTACATACCATCGATTTTATTGGCGGCACATAAGCAGGGGATTTTTGGTCTATACTCTCTTAGCTCCTTATACCACTGCGGCAGATTTCTGTAGGTGATCTTCCGCGTTATATCAAATACCTGTCAGCAAGTACGCATACATGTGTATAACTGTAGATATGAACGAACATGGCCAGAAGGTTTGAACTCACAATAATGCAGGCATGGGCTTGATGATAGTAGGAGGGATGCATGCTGTTGAACCTCTCCTGACCAGCTGTATCCCAGAAGTCTACCACATAAATCAGAATATAAACCACCATTACTATTATCATAGCAGCTTACATGCGTTAGCAGATCATCAAGTGTTGAAAACTGACCAACTTGAATCTTCTGACTGTCGACTTCAGTGTTGTAACTGAATAGTGTGAGGGCGTATGTACTCAGCTGCTGTGGTTTGCTGGCATTAGGTTAAACAGAAAATACATTGTACTAAACGAAACTGATCAGTTACAATCATTACCTTGTATGTATCAGAATAGGGCTAATGCTAATTGCATAATGAATGAGTGTGATTCAGAGATCCAACCTATTCTATGGCTAGTATGAAGTTCGGGAATTGACTTGAATGTAAACCAATTTACTCATTAACCTGCGATGATTTACTCAATGTGAGCGTATCTTATAGAGAACGGAAATATAATGCTGACCAACACATAGGAAAAATCTCGTTCTAAAAGACATCACTCTCAAGCAGGAATGGGTAAAGGATACTATCCATCCATGAGAAATCGCTCGACCAGCCTGAAAAGATGCGAGACAGTTAGCCCATGAGGCGTTTAAGAATGATCACATACCGGTACATATGAGTTCAGTTAGACAAGAGTAAACGTAAACCCATCATGGTTTCAGAAAAAATTATCTTATATTTGCCTAACAATCCCCGTAGAGTTGTATGTTTAATCATTTCATAAATCATCTGAATGTTTCCTGAATTGGACTGGCTACATGAAAACTTCAGCCTCAAGCTAGTACTTTCATCAACACGTATCATACTTATTTTATTCTGTTGACGAGTAAACTTTCATCCTTTATGCATGGAACCCGAGGTGCAGCTTTGCATTCTGTTTCACATCAAATATGAAAGTGTAGTAACTATCTTTGGGAGCGGTAGAGGCTGCAGTAAAACTCATATTTCTTAGTTTTTTTGCTGAAAGTCATATGCATGCAAGTATTCGAGAGCCGCCTGTCACAACGGAAATAAGGAATAAACTACAACAATCACAATCACTACTCACTTTGATTTTCCTACAGCACTATCTCCTAAACAGATAATCTTCACTTTTTCTGCTCCGTCTTCACCAGTAACATCGTAACTCAAGCGTGATGAGTCATCAGCCATTGCAATTACAATCACAGCCAAGTTATCCCGAAACGAAAGCAACTCGACCAATAGACTATTTTTTTACTTCTCTTTCAGTATACATGCATAAGTCACAAGAGCATCGATTGACATCACAATATCCTATCTCAACTCCGGAGTCAGAAGTAATTTCAAAATCCTATCAACTCCGTCACAAATATTTAAAACGTCGATAAATGGAGACGCTTATTGCGTACGCGTACTCTTGTAAAAAAGGACCCATAGCTATAGCCATTTCATCAGATTCCATTCCACATAAATACCAAGGAACTTTTATACCAAATACCTTCCTCTTTTTATAGTATACTAAGTATAGTTCTTGATGAATATCAAAGAAGGTCTAGTGAATACCAGCATATGCAGACAAATTCCCATATGAAATTGCCATGATTTCATTCTTAAATACTTAATATTTATACAACCGCCTCAGAATTCAGAAAATTAAGAAAAAAATACAAACATAAAATATTACGGATGATTTCCGAGTGAGGATACAGCCGTAGCCAAAAATTTATCTATAGCCGTAGCCACGGAAACGGCCTAAACTCCCAATGATAGCCATATCAAAGAGCAAGGCTCTGTCATAGCTCAGAGGATGATACCGTATGTGAAGTACTGAAGAGTCCTCTTCGATGGTAAATACGTACATACAAAGCGGTGTACGCCAGAGTTATCTTGAGGGGAGATAACTCGGTGGCGTGCAGTTACCACTATTGCAATACTACAAGACTGACCATCAGGGTTTTCGATATCATATAATTCTAGGTTTCGGGACTCCAGAACCACCATACCACTGAAATGAAGGAGTTTCAACTTTAAAAGCTGACAAAATACAAACAAGTGGGGTATATCTGTATAGGTTGCTGCAAGCTCTTGCACAGTTGCAAATGAGTGTACAATTCACAGTAGACTACAAAGTCTAGGCAAAATATTTGCGACTGCCGACACGGTTTTACCCATTCGATACCCTACCATGTAACAAATGCTCGAGGCTTTGACTAAAGCGCCACTCGAAGATGAACATTCTATAAATGAAGAAATCAAAAGAGCACTAGCTAGCTATAATCATAAGCTTGAGTGGGAACAAGAAAGACAAGTCAAGAGATGCTCACATCAGATTTAGGCTTTGCTTTTTGGTATATATTCTTTATGCAGCTCTCCTAACATGCATATGAGCACAAAGATCCAACAACTTCTATGTCAATGAAACTTTTATTCTAAATTAACTAAGCACATGTGGGTGAGATGAAGTTATGTTTATGCTATTATTTAGACAACTGGGCCGACTAGTAAGGTCGCTGCACAAGGCCATCAAGTCTTCTCAAAGTGCATAGCTGGCCCGTATTGTTCTTTCCACTATGTGCTCAGCACCTGCAAACAAAAGTGAATTCACATCATCAGTATGCACATGCAGTATATCATACAGACTAGCCTCAAATAAAATTGGAAGCATTTGAATTGGAAATCTTTTAAGAATAGTATTTTCTCATCAGGGAAGCCCGATGCTATCCCCACCAATCAGAGTAAGAAAATGGTACTTAATTATTATTGTACCCAGAGGATTGAAATGTGCCGTAGGTGCTTTCGCCATTTGAACCCATTCAAACTATCTAAGCGTGCAACTCCAAACACACAATTAACAATTAACCGCATTTGCAATGCAAATCTATCGGACAATTTGATCTACAATATTTTGGAGGAACAGTCCAAAATTAGTGACAAAATCATCAGTTTTGTTCCTTTGGTCACCCTAGAGGTGAGCGAGGCTCTTAAATTTTATTCAACGAGGGAAGAGAAAGTCAGCATAGCTGCCTGGCAAATAGCCCAAATGAAGAGGAAATGTTGAAACACTGAAATTTTTTATTGTAGAGAAGTTGAAAAATTCTCGCTAACACAGGCCAACATGCCGATTGACGGTTTACTCGACAGTGCAGGTCAGATTTAAGTAGGGATGAAGCGACTAATTGAACCAAAGAAAGGTTTGATATAAAGGTTTGATATAATCATCGACAGTGGGTCATCATCGGCTGTCAATGGTATAATCATCCTCTCACTCTTTCTCACAGCCTCTCTGTTACACTACAGGACCTAAAAAACCTTCACACGCTATCATCCCCGAGACCACTAGATTTCCTTCTGGACACGATGGAAACGAGTTGAAGAATTTTAGAGCTGCAGTTGCTTTCAGTTGAAATTATGTCATGAATGCCTGATAAATAGGACTGCATCGTCTCATCAAAAACACATTTCAGCTGGCTGTGAGCAGTTCTGGTAGTATAGTAAGATCCTGCTTCTTACAGTAAATATTAACTCAGAAGATATTCATTTCAATTATTAGATCAATTAGACCTTGAAATAATTGAAATCAGGTCCAAGGTAAAGCCAGTAGTCGTCACGCCACTAGTCACACAGTGTACTTACCATAGGACAACCATTTATTTCATAGGCTTCAGAGCGATAATCTGCTCCTTGTCCATAGACTGGAGAACAGATACCTACAATGGGAACACCAGTGGTTAGCATACAAATAAACATTGGCATTGGCAATGATTCTGTGGCAATCTTTACATAAGGAGCTACAAGGGTAGCTAATTGCAGTAGATCACCTAGAATCAGTTAATTCACCCTAGCACTAAAAATGCAGTGCAATTTCAATGCATACTTAGTGAACTCTCATTGTACAACAAATAAGACAATTATTAGGAGTCCATAAATAAAGCATTAATTTTTGTGAGCACGTTTGTACTTCAAAAGCACGTAGTACCTCCGATTAAATCTTACTTATGACCGTAAAAATAATTGGGATTGAGCAATTATGGGTATGAGGCATTTATTATTTAGAACATATGAAACTAGTGCAGTAGGGACAAGATCGCAATTCTCACTAGTCAAATTGGTTTATCAATACTTTTCGGTTTAATTTTCTTCACATCTATTACCCATGTTGCCAACCCCAAATGGCAAAAAGGCATGATTTTACTTACAGGAAAATATAAACACCATATGTTGACTGGAACTCACTCTATGGTCCGTTATGTAGTGCAGAAATGCTAAGCACTTCAAACAGATCAGTTATGGCAAATTAGCTCCGAAAATCTCAAGTTGCAACATTAGGCGTGGTCGGTATGGTCGGTGTGGCAACGTTCTGATCATTAATAAAAGGAACGTCCTCATGCCGAATGCAGATTCAGAATGGCAATCTATAATAAACTGCGACCGAACACTCAGCATAATATTTTGATGAGAAGTTGTCTTCCCATTCAATTTTTAATGTGAGCCATCACATTTTTACGCTTCTGATATGGATATGGCTACATGTGTGCCAGATAGCAAGCTTTCTGCCGGCAGCAAGCGCTAGGTTAGTGCCTGAGATGTTTGTTAGTGCTGATGATCTATGACACCAATTTACAGCATGAGGAAAGTGGGCATTTTAAGCTATTTAACGATGAGATTAAAAGTATGGCCAGAGACCTGATATGATGGATAAAGAATTTCAAAAGCACTTTTAAAGCATTTTATTCGATTTACAAATAAAGACATTCTACGGGAGCAGACCACCCACAGTTTGTCCCAAACTTTCTTTTATCCGAACACGCCTATTGTTCATTTCTATTTAAACATTAACCATCTTGACATGTTAATTGTTATATCAACTCGGTTAACGTGTAGGCACCAACATCTTACCACCAAGAGCCTATCAGCAATAAATAAATTTATCTACCACCCAATGCACAAATCATTCTGGAATTTTTTACTACCCAAAAAAATTACATAGCTTGGATTATTATGAGACGTACAGTGGGAGGGATGAACTAGATTGGATTACTTACCGTAAAAGGTTCTCCAGCTGCATGTTTGTCCTCTATTTCCTTGGCCAGATCAGCGTCCTCAGGAAGTTTAAGGTCCTCGCGAATTTCACCTGCATCATCCATCAGTGACAGAAATCCTTCATCAGTTATGTCGGTCATCTGTAACTCGATTCTCTTCACATTTGGTACATCCATGTTGTGGGTAGAAGGGCAGATATCTTCATACTTCTTATTGGTAAATATATCTATGCCAACCAAGTGGACCTGCAAAATACGGTTCATAGCTCAGCAAACAAAGCCAGCCAAACCTCAAAGCATACTGGCTGCATAATGAAGTTCACAAAACCTTTTTTGATGAATTTTGAGAATCAAAGTCACTTACGAGCTGATTACGATGTTAACGAAGGTGGAAGACTGGTCAGGCACAAGGATCAATTTAGGTGTTCCAGGATTGATCATTGTATTCTAATATCAGGAATAAACTACCCTTTTTTACCCATTTAACGCCCCTTACGTGACTAGCTCCCTCACCTAACATGCCCCAGAGGGGAGGCGTTTACTTAAAAAAGCTCCTCAAATATGACTTTCTATAAATGTAGAAATCAAAAGAGCTCTCTAGAGCACTAGCTTTAGTCATAAGCTGGCACAAGAAAAGAACCAGGAGATGCTCACATCAGATTTAGGCTTGCGGTTTTTCAGTATCTCAACAAACAAAAAAAACAACCAACTCCCCTGGCGTTGAATGGATAAAACGCATTTTACACTATGCAGATGTTATGAGGTGTGTATGGAATAAGTGATTGAACCATTGAACGCATTGCATCATGACATGGAAACATTGAATGAATTGCACCATAATATCAGGAATGTTAGAAATCAGATGTACTGTACAAGTAAAAATAAATGCGAGATAAATAAATCCGAAAAGGCCTATAGAGAAATAAATACGATGAGCAAAAAATTGTTTGCTTCGAGATCCAATTGATCAAAACCGATTTCACTCATTCATTCAATAATATCAGCCAGATTACCTTAGCATGACCATGCTTGCCTGTTTTAGACGTGGACATCTCCACAATTTTACAGGGCTTTCCCTTTAACAGGACATGTCCATTCTTCCTGAGGGATGAACATTGCACGGGATATGACAGTGAAGCTCCGGATGAGGCAGCCTCGTAGGTTTCATCCTCATCTGCCATTATAAGTCTTCAGCTGGAAAGAAATTGCCCAATCCGTCGAAGATCTAAGGTCGGTATTACTACTTCTTATTCTCGAGACTGTTATCGGCCACCAATTTTATCCGTGAGCAAAAGACAGCTTGTTAGATTTATTGAAGATGTAACGATAAATAAATAAAGGGGAAGTAGATCATACAATTTGATATGGTTGAATCCATTAACTTTCTCTACTACTCACGTGCGTGTCCACTTCAGCCCAAGAAGAAAAAGGTTGATGGGCGCATGCGTAGAAGATATTTGACCTATATAGGTTCTCCTCTTCCCCTCACGGTGGCCAATATACCTTAGAAGATAGGTAGCGATCTATCGAGAGGGTGTTACATTGCTTCCATCCCTAGTGTTTTAAAGACGAAGATTTTTTTCCTTTTTATTGAATTCATTTAATTAATAAATCGGATTCCATGGTAATTAAATTACTGATAAACATATTTTCTGAACTTTTAATAATACGTTCTCATTATTCTCAATCGGTCTAATTTGTGTATACTTACAGAAACCAATCGGCGTAGCTGATGTTGGCGTTCCCAGGTCAAGGCATCGCGTACCGGTAGGAAGAACAAAAGACACCTAAGGGACCTAACGTGTCTCAACGGAGACTGGTTGAAGTTAACATCAACTTACCATCGTTCCATCATCTGGCCATGTCTGAAGCCGAAGTTCACGAACAGACAGTCCAAGATAGTGAAGAATACCACAAAAAGGTTCTAGGTAAGGGTCCGAAGTACAGTTGGTGGATGAGTATAGGTTTTGGATTCTGTCACTTTGAGGTTTTGGTATTTTCACGAGCATGTCATGGATGGGTTTCTGCGAACTCTTGTCTTGCAGCAACAAATGTCACAGGAACTGTTAAGTGGTTCAATGTACGCCATGGGTATGGATTTATCAACCGGGAGGACACCAAAGAGGATGTGTTCGTACACCAGGTCTGTTGGTTGTGGTGTTAGAAACTCGCTCCTACTGATCACATTTTTCTTCACCTTCAAACCAGCATTTCATATATACTATTCATTTGTAGACTGCCATAACAAAAAACAATCCCAAGAAATACCTCCGCTCTGTTGGGGATGGAGAAACTGTGGAGTTTGATGTGGTTGAAGGTGAAAAAGGCAATGAGGCTGCCAATGTTACCGGTCCAAATGGAGAACCAGTACAAGGTAGCAAGTATGCCGCAGACAGAAGAAGAGGGTATCGAGGATACTACAGAGGCCGTGGACGTGGCCGCAGAAACAACAGAAAACCAGATCATGTTTGTTATCCTGCATATGAGTGACATCAAGTCTAGCCTCTCTGATACAATGGAAGGATGAGTTGATTGCGTTTTTTAGCTCGAGGGGGGTGAGTCAGGTGATGGTGATATTGGCCAACCAGGTGATGATGTGGATAGGCCGCCCAGACGCCGCCGAGTCTTCCGAGGTGGATACCGACGAGGCCGGGGTGGATACAAGCATGACGGCGATGAGCATGCTCAGCACTCGGATGAAGGCAGAGGTGATGGCCAGGAGATAGCACCAGATGCTGGTCAGTAGCTTTAGCTTTCGCTGCAGGTGTGGCTTTCACATAGCTGCTCATAGCTTTACCTCTGGCTTGCTAGCTGATTGCCAATGTTTGGACCTGCTATCAAAATTGAATATGCAGCAGTAGTTGGTCACTATGATAGGAAATAGATTTGCTGGTTTGATTTTTAGTAGGTTTGATTTTTCTGTAATATGAATTCATAATTTGCTATGAGATCAATTCGTAAGGTAACTGTGGCATTTTTTATACCTGTTATATTTATACTACAATATTCAAAATCTGAATCTGTTTTGGTGGTAATGCTTGGATGTTAGATACTTTTACCAGCTGTTCAATTCAGTATACAGAATACTGCTCTATCTAGGCCGAGAAACAACTTGGCTACGCGGCCATACTCAACATCAGCTGGTTAATTAGAAGTCTGTAGACAGCTAGAACCTCCTCCTGTGCGTTTGTATGTCAAGTTGATGCAGTCTATCAGTTGTTCTCCATCAGTCCATTATTTCTTGGCTGCCTAATTAGCATATAATTCTTGTTGCGGCAACTCCAACACTATTGCTGATGGTCCGCTGTTGCTGTTACTTGTAGATCGGCCCTCTGGAGGGCGTGGCCGCGGCAGGTACAGGAGGGTGCGTGGCTATGGCTACAGGAGAGGTGGCTATAGGCCAAGGATGCAGGATACAGATGAGGAGGTGCCAGCCATTCATGGCGAAGGTGAAGGCGAAGGTGAACCCATATCTGGTGATGAGGGTAGTGCACCAAGAGGGGCACGTCGAGGAGGCTACAGGCGACGCGGATACCGTCGTGGCGGATACAGGGGCAGAGGTAGGGGTCGGGGAGGTAGGCAGCCGCAGTCTGACAGCCAGGAGCACGGAGAGGGTGCTGCCGAAGCTTCTGCTGCTACCGACGCTCCTCCTCCCAGTGCTGTGAAAGAAGCTGCTCCTCCTCCACAAGAGGCTGCTAATGTAGAGTAGGTCGCTGGCTTCACCAACAAATGACAGTACCTGGTGATCTACCAGCCATTGAACTACAACCAATAGTCATCAGAAATTCTTGACCTGTGCCAATCTCTTTCACAGGCACCACTTCTTTGATTTATCCACCTGTTACTGGCTAGTGATGTGAACAACGTCTCTGCTGTTTTGTTTTTGATCACTTGGTGAACATCATGAATGCTTTTGCAAGATGACGATTACTGAATGTTGCACCCTGCCAACTGCTTAGTTAGTACGAGAGAATCTGTCTGCGCGATGAGACCGCTTTCACACCTTTAACCAGGGAAAACTTGCTTTTCCGATTGAGTTGTGGCAAACGATCATTTTTGTTTCAATTGTTACTATCAATGACGATGATGGGCAATGAGATTGTGTAAAAGACTTGAGATACAAGTCCTCTTGTTCCACCACCTGCAATGAAAAGTATTGGTGGTCATTGTAAACGTTTACAGCGATCATCTCAAAATAAAAATTGCAAACTTCTTCACTCCGGTCTCTTCTAACTCTCAATTCGATGTCAGCCGCTTTAGTTGGAAGTTGTCTTCTCGTGGGTGACAGTGGGGCACGTGGAGTTGAGTGTGATTATGGGTGAATGCTGATTGGTCAGAATGTGGTTGGTGTTCTATAAAGTTGGGGTGGGGGCGCTGTGTGTGTGTGTGTGTGTGTGTAGCAGCAGTCGCTTGGATTAATGTCCAGCTAACTGTCATGTCTCACTCATCATCACAAGTGTTCTCTATTTCTACTGCGGCTCCACGAAGTCCCACTGATGGTACGAATAATATATTTCATTATTGCAACTCAGTTTCTCATGAGAGACAACAGAAAACCTTACATTTATCTTGCTTAGCTTCGTTGGCCAGAGGGAATGTGAATGCTACCTTCTCTAGTGCTAGTGAGGATTTGACACTGAAGGTGTCTGCACTGCGGACAGTGGAGGAGCCTGACCTCAGCCTCGGTAAGCGAAAACGACCATACCACACTTATCATGGATGTCACAACGAGTGTCAATACATTCTCTTATCTTGCATCGTTGAATAATAAAAATATCATGTTCAGTATAGTGTGCCATTCAAAAATTTACTTGCATGACACCACACCAACTCCGTCTGAGGGTAGCCAAGCTCATTGTCTAGTGAGCTTCATTTTACATGTCCAGCATTTTGCTTTCACATGCAGCTATGACTATGGGATCATATTGGCATCAATCACCTGATATCCAGATCTGTTCAGCCCATGTTGCACTGCATGATTTGTTCCTTGTCTCTAGTTGTTTTACAACTTAATTTTTGTATATATCATGACACTTCACCATCACACCGGGACTGCTGACAGCTAATCTCAGACTGGTATTTCTGTGCTTATGGCTCATTGCTTATTGCTTATTGCTCATTGCTTTTTGCTCAAGTTAAAACTTAGCAATAGCCAATAAGATGCTTCTGCTCTAGGCAGTAAGCATCACTAGGTGAAGTTGTCTCTGATGGTCTACAGCATAGAACTAGCCATTCCTAAACCCCAACGATAGGTGCAGCTTTGTAATCCACTTGTCTATAGATAGCTCAGAGTTCAAGAGTTCAAGTGAGGGTTTAATTCATATAGTATGAAACAGGGAGATTATAAATTTTTCTATCATGAACAACCTTCTGAAGTTATTTTTTGGTTTTAGGATCATCCAGTGATGGAGAGGGTGAGTCTGAGGAGGAGAACTCACCTGCCACAGTCATGTGTCCCGCTCACCCAACCAGAACCACGGCCAAACTCTGTGTCAATTGTGCAGCAGCGATATGTACCCAGTGCTCTAAATCTCACCACTCCAATCACAAGACTGTCGGTCTGCTGGATAAAACATTCAATGATCTATTGGGGTGTCAAGGTCAGTGTGCCACTTGAATGTTCACATTTCTCTTTGTTGTGAGAGAAAGGATGCTGGTTCACAATTTCAGTGTCTCACTTTGTACAGGTCTATGCAATTATCTGTATACAGAAGGCAGTCCTATATACGTACATGCCATATCTGTACAGATGAAAACCAGAAAATCCTCCTATATCTACACATAGATAAGTTGAGTTAGAATGGACGATAATATCGTCTTGAGAAAAGTCTTCGGTAAAACTAAATCACTGGTATCTTGCTGGTCATGGCGCCTGCACTATCAGTTTGTGTCAATAGACGCTTTGAGGATGATATCAGCAAAACACCGTTATCTCTTTACTTTAGGAGTCCTGATGTGTTGAATAAATTTGGTCAGGAAAGGTTGATAGTATGTTGGAAATTAACATTTGATTTGTAGACGTTCAGCTAAAACTTCTTCACTCACTCGAGAGATGCACACAGTATGACGATCAGCTGAGCGAAGAGTTGAGGTTGTTGGAATGTCAACTGGAGAGCTGCTGCTCAAGCGTCGAATTGCTCTACGATCAAATCATCAACAGGTATGATATCCTATCATCAGGCGCATTAGGCCACTAATATCGCCTCTCTACCGACCCTGCTGTAATGGCTAACAACAGCGACCAATAGGGTCTAGGTGGGGGGGGGGGGGGGGGGGGGGGGGGGGGGGGGGGGGGGGGGGGGGGGGG
>ERZ1740065.1881-NODE-1881-length-12859-cov-10.386754_pt1 | contig 12859 bp, 8 predicted proteins | sample MGYA00581738_ERZ1740065 | MGnify/ENA primary metagenome ERZ1740065 (study PRJEB43018, sample SAMN04849749) | marine metagenome | isolation source: floating plastic debris | place: Pacific Ocean | collected 2008-09-01 | study: EMG produced TPA metagenomics... | reverse complement strand
CCTTCCTCCCTCCCTCCCCCCCTCTCACCTTCTGTTTTTTTTTTTTATACTGTTACTACTTTCATTTTCTCTCTTTCTTTATAATTCTCTCTCTCATTCACTCACTCACTCCTCTCTCTCTCTCTCTCACTCTCCCTCTTTCACTCACACCTCTCTCTCCTTTCGGTAAGATATCAGTAGGGGCTTTTATTTAAGCAAGCCCGTCCAAGATGGCGTTTTTGTAAATGAAGGAATCGAAAAGGCACTAGCTATGATTATATGCTATCAACAAAAAGGGAACAAGAAAGAAAAGTTAAAAAAGCTCAAATCAGATTTTGGCTTTTCAGCAAGAAAAATAACAAACGCCCCTTAAATGAGTAAAACATGGTACTCATTATTATTATATTATATACTTATTCTGTATTTCAGCGATAAATCCAATGAGGCATTTAAGAACTGGACGCTCCATGATGATCTACAGAACAATTTCTGCCAGCTGGACGGTAGGCTGTCCAATATTCCGTAGTTCTGTAATTATACGCGTTGCTGTCATACATATGCAGTATGGTATCTGTACTCTGCTGATCCATCGATGTTTGCATGGAAAAGGAGGATTAGCAAAAAATATTAGCATTTGTGGATGGAGTCCATTTAAAAAAATAGACTATAAATACCTCCCCAACAAAAAACATCAGCATCTATGAAGTCAATAACATGCCCACGATCATCACGGAGTTTTTAATAATAATGAGATAACAACTCCAAAAAACTGTCGTGATGTGACAACTCCGATGGAAACTTAGTTGTAGCTATCATTGGCTATTTCCTTCAAATCAATATATTCGCTTAATATTTTTCCACACTAAATTTTCCACTTTTACATAAAAAACAATCCGGAGAGTCTCAAGACAGCATTCTATAATGCTGTGATATGTCTATTTGATCTCAGGAGTTGTCTTACCATGAATATGTTTACTAGCAGCATCAAAGGCTATACTGTAGAACTGGATTTGATAGGGATGAAGATGTCAGCGTTTCCTTCAAAATCATTCAGAAATAAAAATGATAGCGATCTAACAATAGCGATCCCATAAATGGGCCTATATAAGGTATGATGGGTGCAATTTCTATAGTGAATTCCCATTATAACGATCATTTTTCGTTGCTATTCTCGTGGCTGTTTGATTGCCGCTATCAAATCCGGTTCTACAGTAGTCAGTCAGTGCACTATGAGCTCCTCACCGCTGACCCTCAAGACAAACTTTGACAGTAACTTGGCTCTCTATCTCTCTCATTCATCGCTTCAGATGATTTGTCATGGTTTTCATGAAGCAAGTTTTATGTACTGTAAAATAGGAAAATTTAGAGTGAAAAAATACTGGGCGGCTATAGTGATTCGAAGGAAATGGCTAGTTGAAGATACAGTTAGGTTTCCATTGGAGTTGTCACACCATGACAACTTTTGGAGTTGTCATCTCATATTAATAGATTCTTATTAATTAGAAAACTGATGATAGTATATACCATGTTCCCTCACAATTAAGACGCGCGTCCTAATCTTGAGGAAACCCGGATGCGTTCGATTCCCTCGAGGTTTAGACTTGATGTCATGTTATGTAACGTATGTACTCTAGGCGCAAACAAGGAATTTTTTATCTTCAACACGTCTGACCTTACCTGCTTAGACGCATGTTTTAATTGCGAGAGATAACGGTTCGTGACTTCATAAATGCAGATTTTTCGTTGCGGAGGTATTTATACTTTATTTCTTAAATGGACTTCATCCACAAACGCTGCCATTTTTCTCTTGCTATTTTGCTCATTTTCGGAAAATGTTGAATATTTCTACGGCTAATGCTTCCGACTCAAATCAACAGTCATCCTTTTGAAAATGTGTGAGCTGTCAAAATACCAGCTCCGAATGCTAACGATTGATTGGCCCATTGCTTGACCTATATTAGCTACTAATCGCTGTCACCGCATCTGCTACTGATGTTCAGATCTGCTGTTGATTACTAGACGAGATGTCACCAACCCTCGAATACGTCAACCTACTCCTCAACCCAGAAGGGTTCACAGGCTACAGTGGGCCGGACGCTCACAAGATATGGAACTCAATCTACGATGAGAACTGCTTCATTGAAAAGTAACTACTGTAAACATACAAAGTTTCGCAACCTCAATAATAGTGACTCGAAGAAAAACATCATTAAAGTTGAGCGCTATATTTTCGATAACTCTTTATGTTATATACAAGCTCGAAAGAAAAAATTCCAGGCGCTATTATTAGAAATACTGCAATCTGTCGTCTTCAGAGTTTGAAGACCATATGATACCGCTATTCAACCATATCACTATAACGTTGTTTTTTATGCTGGTATATTTCTTATGTTATGACCGCTCTCTCTACTATTGTAGACCGAAGGATCGTTTGGCTTATGGATTCCCTACAGGTACGTGTCTGTCACTGTATCCGTGCTAGGGGGAGCTGCAATTGTACTCGGATGGTTAACCTAAATTATACAGACTTCGTGTAATGCCAGATACACTTGTCATACCTTCGCCACATGCTCATCACCCACAATATCTGTTTGCTCTGAGACATATGGGGGGAGACAACTCCCTATGAATTGGTGGCATTACCGAGGAATTATTATTTTTTTGAGGCGCCAAACTTTTTCCGAACAAACGGAATCATTTACTTCTCAAATTGGCGTGACACTATTTCTTGCTTGATGGCTGATAGAGAAGAAAAGACTTCGTTTTTCGCGCAGTTTGGCGTTTCATTGAACTACTAGGCTGTATCAATCACACCTGGTCCGGTTACTGTTTAACGCCATCTTGTAACCGTCTGCTTCTCACAGATTATTACATCACCAGTGGTAATCACTCTCCTATGTTCTATCACTGACTGTCTCTGGTCACACCTGCTCTTATGTGGCACTCGGTCTGTCTGTGTCCTCTCTCTCACCTGCTCACGCTTGTCATCATCTTTGACTCCTATGTGAACTGATGGTTATCTCTATCCGCACCTCCCTAGCATTGAATTCGAAGAATTCAATCTAATTTCCTGCTGAATTGCTAATCTTTCACACGAGGCATCCGCTCATGGTGCTTGCCGTGGGCGGAGCTACCGATGACCTAATTTTCCTGTTGGTTGCCAGTAATTAACTGCATGAGTTTTTTTTATCTTTGTTTCTGTCATGGTGCTCTATTTTGCTTGAGTGATTTTGTGTCCTCCTGTTGTTTCACGTATGATCTCATAGAGGAGTCTTTTGTCAAAAAGTGTTCCACAAGCCCTTACCCGCGCTCTGTTCTGCAGGTAACACGTGTCTGGAGAAGAGGACGTTCTATCGAATGGTATCTGGCCTCCACACCAGCATAAACACCCATCTATCAGCCAAATATTTCTTCCCCAGTAAGTCTCCTCCCATCTCTACGCTTATACTCACTGGCCACATAGCGAAGAATCACTGTAACCATGGCGACAATGCTACAGCACGCCGAGCACTGTTTCAACAATGACGCAACCCTGCAGGCTATAATGTATAACCAGTTTTTTGCAGATTGATGACAGTGCAGTTGAGTTGCACCGTATGTTTTCACTAAAGTTTCATACCATAAGTAGTTTATTGAGTTGATTATTTCACTTTAGAGAAGAATGCCTTTGATACTGGCCGATGGGGAATGAATGCTCAAGAGTTCTATGCCAGGTTTGACCCGAAGCGAACGAATGGTATGGGACCGATTCGCTTACGAAACCTATATTTCACTTACCTCGTGGAAATGCGGGCGTTAGCCAAGGCTGCCCCGTATCTCAAACAGGTGTTTATGTAGTTCCTGGCTACGGTATACCTCGAGTGTGCAGTTTGTATTTTCATTGTTCAACATTTGATTCATTACTTCAGGAGTTGTACTATACTGGTGCCGGGGATGAGGACCGAGAAACGTCCAAGGCTGTCTCTCAACTGCTTGACTCTATCAGGTCTGTCCCTGAATCTGTCCCTCTTTACCTCTCTCCTCTTTACCCCTCTCCTCTTTACCTTTTTCTCTCTTGTCATCTCTACCCCTATCGTTCTCTACCCCTCTCCTCTGTATTATCTCTTCTCTACCCATCTCCTCTCTACCTCTCTCCTCTCTGCCTCTCTCCTCTCCTATCCTCCGTCTATCCTTCTATCCCTCTCCCCCCTCCTCCGTCTCTCTTGCTCCTCTGCCCTCCCCTCCCTTTTTCCTCATTCCACTCCCGTCCCCCTCTCATTCCTATTTCTCCCCCTCTCTCTTCCTCTCTCCTTCCCTCTCTTCCCCCTCTCTCCTTTCCTCTATCCATCCCTTACTTCTCTCCACTCTTCCCCGTCTCCTCCTCTCATGTACCTTCTTTTGTTCTCGGTTCCTCCTTCCTCTCTCTCTGACACCCGAAATCACTGTCTCCCTATTTCTCCATTTCTTCGGTTCCCTCACTTCTTCCCTGGTCTCCCTTAATCCTATATTTTTCACTTTGTAACTGCTGGTCTGACCGCTGTATGTTTTATCACGTCCATCGTGGTTACGTCACTCAGACGGCAGTGCCTGCACGTGGTCTAAATGTCTCCATCAATCACAAGAACTCTGCGCGGGTCGAATTCTATGAATTGACTGGAGGTGCGATAACATCATGTTTTGTTCTTCAGCCGAAGTATCATAACACACTAAGCACTCATAAATCAAATAAGAATTTGGTAGGATTTTAAATGATCCCCAATTTGGGAAACCTCCTGCGGTTGAAGTTGATAAAGATCAGAACATCAATCAGGCCTCTCTACAGACTGTCGCCCGAGCTCTGTTTTGTACGTTTGCTAATGACACGGCAGAGCCACCGCTTCAAACTCTGTAGTGGGGAAAGCCATAAGTTGATGCAAATTTGAGCACGTGATCACAAATCGACTTAGAGTACAGCGAAAATCTGCTTTCACGTATGCTCATACAGCATATCAGAGTGAAATAAAATCAACTGTCACCACTTAATTTCTTCATTCGTTTCACAAGTAACATGTTTTGTATATTTCTGTGATGTTTCAGCTATTTAAATGCTCTATAAACATGAAAATTCAGTGACCAAAACATCAACCAACCGTTTGCCAAGTAGCTAAACATCGGATGATTGGCTATACGTTATGTGGGTAATCTGACAAAGGCGTAGCTACAGCTGGTGTGATTGCTAAACCTGGCTAATGATAGACATGTAAATGCGCGGCATACTATCACTGTCTAATCTGCCATGTCATCATAGTTGTTGTCTTATATGAGTTTGCAGTTATTGACAGCTGACTAGATAAGGCTCGGTGACGTAGTGAGCAATTTGTCTGCAGATTTACACACCCCTGAATCCGATCACAATTCGAAACCTCGTAACTCAAGCTACACTACAACTAGTAGACTGTCTGCCATATTTCCTGTATTTCCTGGATCCTTCAGTGTTTCGACTGCCAAAATGAAAGGCTAACATTGTTTTTATTGGTTTCCTAACGTTTCCTCTGGCTTATTAGTTAGACATTGCTGAGTTAAGCTGTAATATGACAGAATCCTCTCCATATGGAGGAGGAATTGTGGTTTATGAGCTCGAAAAAACTGAATATCCAGTATTTTTCATTAAAAAGGTTAACAAGTACGCTGACAATATTAGCATCAATGTGTGCATTTTCGACGCAGTGGAATGATGACTGCCTATACACTCACAGTCTAGTCTCCAGTGCAAGCTTTGCCAATTCCCAGTCATGTATCTATTGTATTCCGTATTGCAGTGAGTTTCCAGACCACTTTGACGAGTCGAAGCTGTTTCAAGGAGAAGCCAGCGAGTTGAAGGAAGAGTTTAGGCTGAAGTTCCTCAACATCTCGCGCATCATGGACTGTGTAGGCTGCGACAAGTGCAAACTCTGGGGTAAAGTTCAGGTAAGGTTGGGCTACCGCTGTCAGCCATTTGATCATTTTGTAGAGGGGTAGTATAAGTGCTTATTCATTTCTCAGAGTTAGTATCAGACCATGAGACACTGCTGTCGCGGTTAGAGTATGAGTTATGTATTTATAGCAGCATTTTTGGAAGCTTAGTATCTCGAGTATACCTAGTCATTTATGCCTGCCTGGGACAATCGTTATGACAGATGAAGATGATATACTCCTTATGATTCTGTCACCACTACCAGCAGTGTTCCCATTGGTGTCTAGTGCTATGTAGTCAAAATTCTAGTGAGTCTTGTGAGTGTCGACTGTCAAGTTTCAGTGCATCACAGGAGTGACTAATATTCATGTTGTGAACTTGACTAGCCCTACGATCAATAAATACTTCACTTAGGGAGTAGATAACTCCAATTCCTGGAAAACCCTCAGGAAATACGCTATCTTCTGGAAGGGTAATAAATGCTATATTTGAATAAGTTCTACTGTATTGCACCTAGTTGATATGTAACTCTGTTTGGTTTATTCTCATTCTGATAGCTGCCATTCAATATATGAAGGAAATAAGTGATGTTGGTTTTTGCCCACAGGTACGCGGCATGGGTACGGCACTGAAGATCCTGTTCTCCGGCGAGAGCATGTCTCCATTCTCGACAGTAACAAACTCCAAGTCATTCCAGCTCACGCGAGTAGAAATTGTCTCCCTGTTCAACGCGTTCGGCAGGTATGTGAGCACTAGTTTGATTTAGTTGACAGGTATGTGAGCACCGATTTGATGCACCTTTTACGAGGTTAGCAAGAGTTCAAATCTTTGAGTATGAGTGCGTTGGGGAGCCATCAGTCATCGGAAATTTTTCAGTACTGGTTTTTGAGAGACCGTGTCCAGGAAACCTCACCCTCTAGTGGTTTCTGCTGATCTCTTTCAACTCTCAACGCTTTTATTTGCTATGAAGGACTTGGAGTTGTCTTCTTCATTCGTAGCTTTGTATATACAAGGTAGAATAGCGTTCGATTCCCTAATTAGTATCCTGCCAGATTCTTGTATTCTGTGTGCAGGAATGAATGACGACCTGAAGGGGTCAGGGGTCAAGGTTTCCGATGAGTCGAGCTCTATAGCCTTAGGATCCTGTAATTGCCTACTTCCGCTCCGCAACGGCGTCATATGTGCTTGCGTTTAGTATTAATGTTTTCAAAGTCTAGATCGATAACTCCAGTGATACAGTCTAGCTGGCGCTGCAATGATCTCTATACTGAGACAGTAACAGATAATCCGACGCCAAATTTCTTTGTTGACTTGTGTTGAAGTTGCAGACGTTTGATGAGTTGCCACAACGCATCACGTTTCCAGACAACTGCACGTGATTTAGAGCTTATCATCAGGGGATAGGAAATGCTGAGTGCGATTGAGTCATCAGATTGGGATTATACAATTTAATTTTATGCTTTCGTGGAGATAACATCATTGAAAGTAATCCATTTTATTTTAGGCTTTCAAACAGCATAAAGTATATTGAAGATTTCAGGCAACAGGTGCCATGACCACGACTGGCACCTACAGCAGGTGCCTTTGCCACAGCTGATGGAGCACTGGCTATAATTGTCCTAGTCTGTGGCAAGTGTCTGACAAATGCTCCCAGTGCTTGATTTCATTTTATTCCATCCTCTAATGGAAGTCTGTATGAGTGTATTATACTGTGATACAGAGCTTATTTCTACAATCAACCAACTGCAATCACTGACTATCTGCATAGCAAATTCCTTTCTATCTTTGCTCCCTCCCTCCCCCTCTCTCCCCCCTCCCCTCCCCTCCCTCTCTCCTCTCCCTCTCCCTCCCCTCTCCCTCTCCCAGGTACCTGGTGTTCATTCAAATTCAAAATATTTTTGTCTGTAACTTGTCCCGCGGTATTTGATACGATATGATTTATAAACTCGATCAAAGGTGCTAAACCGATCGAACGATCTGTGGTACCGCCGCCCTCAGCCATCGATACTCGGTGTTACATCCTGCTTCAGAATCGTTTTCTCACGTTAATTCATCTGATGGAATCTAGTAGAATAGCATTTTCGGAAGTTATATACCTCAGGTCATCACTGGTCTGGTTAGACAGCGGCTAGAGATTCCTAAATAATCCACCAGCTAATTAGGATATGATGAGATTGGTTGATGTCATATTTTTCCAACCTGTAGCATGTATCTCTGTGCTAGGAGCTCTGTCAAGCTCGCTTGCTTGTCCACTTCAAACCACTTTGTGCTCTCGATTGCTTTCTTGCCGATGAAACTGAGCCAGTATGGTTTTTGGGGCCATATGACAACAGCACTAACAGTATGGAAAAGAGACAGAAACAAACATAGGAAAGTGCAAAAGTAGCACAGCAGCTCTTTACTGTAAAACAGGAATTTTTTGCGAGCATGATCTTTGCGTTTCGGTTTGTTATGTAATTTTGCGACTATGTATTTTTGTGTTTCTTGCTGTTGATGTATAGATATCAATCGAACTAAGAAATATCAGCGTGCTCAATTTTTGCTATCAGCTGAAAATTCTCGAAAACGCAAAAATTAAACGGAATCAAAAATTTCCTGTGTTACAGTAAATACTGTTTCCATATAGCATTGCACTTAAGCATCACAGAACGACTGATTGCTGATTGGCTGATTGTCTCAGTGTAAGACAATTGGAGAATTCCAACCAGTAGGAATTCTCCAATGAATCGCACAATTGTAGGTGGAAATGCTTGTTGTAATATTTTGATACTGCAATGGAATATGGACAGAGGGATTTAATATGATGCACTCAGCAACAGCTGTAGTCTGAGAATGGTAGGACACTCTGGAGTAGTCTGAGTAAAATTATAGCTTCAAATATGTGGTTTCCCGGTTTCAGACGTATTGATACACATATGTATGAACAGGTGCATTTGCACTGAGGAGGTTTTGTAGACTGTGAAGGTTGAGCTAGTACCGGGCTGTACCGGATAAGTTTTCCTGCATCTCATGCGGTCAGGGTTTGAGTTAATTCTCTGGATGGAAACATAATGACTGAGATGTTGACAACTTATGCAGGTATCTCATTGCTTTAATTAGGGCAAAAAATGGTCATATATATTTAATCTGGTGTGGAATTAAGCTTACTGTCCAGACATCAGACCACACCTGTGAGAGTATCAAAGCTCTTGGGCTAATGCTGATGTTGTGGATGAAACTGGACAAGGAGAGGCATATTTTGCCCTTCTCCCCACCTCCAACCTCTCTGAAAAACTGCCCTGGCGATGAAATGAGTATTTCCTAACTGATGATGTCATGCAAGGGCGGATCCAGTAATTTTTTTGACTGAAGCTCAAGTCATCAACTAGTAGCTGTCCGAAGGGCAACTTGCATCTGTTGACTGCGTAGCCGATTGTTTGGTGATGTCGACTGAGGTTTGTGTGGCTGTGTGATGAGTGCAGTCATGGATTCTTTATCTATTTACTACTAGCTGACCAAAAAATAGTCTAGGCAGAGTTTTTTGACTGACACTTGAAAACAGTCCCATTAGCCTGAATCTGCCCTTGTCATACATGGTTTTTTTCTATGCATGGGTTGTGACTGGCTACTATAATAGGAAGTCAATGATAGCAATTCTTCACTCAGAATTTTTACATCTGCAATACTGGAGGGTCCTGGGAGATACAGAGGAAGGATTTACCGATATGTGGATATGTCGCCAGCTAAATGAGCTAAGGTTGGTGATACATGAATATCACTAGCACTTTGCTCAGTACCATATACTCATATGTCAAGTTTCCTCATGATATATTTTCTCTCTTTCCCCTCCCTCTCTCCCCCTCTTACCTCCCACCCTCCCCTCCCTCTCTCCCTCCCTCTCTTCCCCCCTCTCCATTCCTCTCTCCCACTCTCCCTCCCACTCTCCCTCTCTCCCTCCCTCCCTCCCTCCCTCTCTTTCTAAGATTACTCTCTACTGAATTGAACAACAATCCCCGTTACATGAGGTATTGTTTGCGCTCTGTGTATCTGTGTTGCAGGGATAACCTCATGCATTAGCCCTGGTGATGGAGCGGGTAGATACACGCCCTGCTGTTTACTTAAAGATTATTTATAAACCCAAGGATTACATATGACAAATGTCTGTGTGAATATTAGTGTTCACAGCTGTGACATCATCATTCCTGTCACTGGCGAACAGACAGAGACAATGTTGGAACATTACAGTCATCTCTGATTTGGTAATTGGTAGAGCAATACATCGGGACTTAGATGTGTTTCTCTACCAATTTCCCCATCAAAATCATACCATGAGCTTGGGTTTCTTTACGTAAAGATAGAGACGTTGAATGTATCTGCTTTTCTGATTCCGTCTTAAAGCTGAGAATTCAGCCTGCTGACTTATTTCTCACGAATATTCAGAATCAAGCAATCCCGAAAGGTAACCACAAATCTTCAACGTTGGATCTAAAAATGTAGGTCAAACTGTGTGATGTATGTAAATCGTGTCCGCGTAAAGCCACTTCAAACGGAATGGTTTTGATCCATGATCTCTTAACACCTACATTGGCGGTAAGAGATGCAACACGTCAGACACGAGCTGGTCAATAGAATCAGACAAGTAATCCGTGTCTATCAGTGCCAACCGAAGTAGCTGTGTAGATCATATCTCCCCCTCTCAAGTCTGAATACAGCTGTGGCAAAGAATCAACATCTTTGATCTTCATTTTAAATGATACTTATGTGAGGCTCATCAGCTGAAGGTTTTTCAGAGCTGAGAAAGCCTACCAGACACTTCACAGAGTGTAACAAAAATTGGGCTTTGGTCTTTCTCCTGTTGATATGTGTGCATGTGAGAGTGTGCGCGCATGAACGAGTGCGTGTGTGCACATGTGCGGAAGTGAGCATGCACATGCGTTGGAGTGAGCGTGCGCACAGATCGACGGGGAATGACAAAAGCCAAAAGTTGTATCACCTGTGTATGAGATTGCATACATTGATTATCTCACATATCTGAACTTCCATATAACTATGATGAAGCTGAGTTGTGGTTTGTTACTAATTGATGTCTCAATAGATCCCTGACAGTCGTCTATGCTATGGCAGCCTACAAAGGCAGACTATACAGCTGATTCCAGGCTGCTTCTCACTCTGATAATATTTGTGTCACATTTGTGATTTCCTCGGTGGCGTACATGTCCCATCTCCTGGTCTCCTGGATTCCCCCAGACTTGTGATTGTAGCTGCCAAAGGCATTACGGAGTAAATTGATGCTATTGATTTCCTCATGTTCTGCTATCGTCTGTTGGTTAGATATTGCTGTGCTGAGCTCAAATACAGCAAAATCTTAGCTGTACGGGTTAGGGGGTTTGAGCTATGACAAAGTTCAGCAAAACTGAGTATCCAAGATCTTCAGTCTGACCAATTCTAGAGGCATTGTGGGATACACCATAAGGATTCAGATCAGACTACTGGAATGAAGACAAACTAACATTCGATGCCTAGCAGTGGTGGTCATATTGCGACCGTGATGTATGGTATGGTACGTCATTGCTTTCAAGGGAGATCATACTTCACCAATTGCCAATTGCCAATTGCCATGTTCATAGGGGTGTGTACTCTTGATTTCATTCTAGGTACAGCACACAAATGCGTTCCAGAAAAAAGGACAGGTATCTAAAAAAAAACTAAGCAAAATTTGATTTTCCTTTGTCTATACAAAATAAAGAAACATTTAATGCTCTCCGAGTGGCTTGGAAGTCATGTTGGATACTAAGAATACTGCACTAACCATTTGAGAGCAGCTTTTTCCCAGAGTCCCGCTGCATGAAGACAACTTCAGGCTGGTCAAAACAGGTTCATAAACGAAAATGATGGGATTGATACCTTTACATGTGACGTTGATTTGGTTGCCGATAGCATAGGTGGCTTTAGGTGATCATTGGTGGTTTTTTATGTTAAAACCATAGAATAGCTACAAAAACTGATATGATACTAGAAGCAGTGATTCAGATCCCAGTAATGGTTCCACTGAGGTTGTCAGCCATCTGGATTCAGAGATAGTAATATCTGCTGCACCACAGGTTCTGTTTCACATAGAACAAGTTATATCAGTGTCTCCTACAGCTGAGCACTGGTGAGTATTTCTACATCCTGTGCAGGTGAGTTTTGACCATATACTCCCGGGTTGGTGACGGCCGATACTCTGCAGCTTATGTCTCTTCCTTCGTAATACAAGCTTATCTTCTAACCACAAAATCAGCTTTCGTCGACAATATGGAACTTTGTCATGGATTTCATGTGACGGTAATTACATCAGACTGCATTGATATCCGTGATAGTCCAACCAAACGTCGCAAGACAATAAATATGCGTTGAGCTTAGATCTGTTGGATTGCTGCCAATCATCCTTTGGTCTCTAAAACTCTCCAGCAAGCGATCATCAGACCAGTTGTTAGCGTCTGGGCTGCATTTCGTCCTCTGAATGGATTATTGGGGGAGAATAATGAGGTCATGATATATACATAAAGGCTTAACCATTAATTATTGCTTAATATTTTACCGTTCAACATGCTCCATTGCCTTTGCTTGTAGAGCGGGTGTAAACAATTCGGCTCGACTACCCCAGAGTTTTGGTAATGTAGATTTTTTGGTTAAAGCCGTGAGCACGCCTACGTGGTTATGGTGTGATTCAAACTCCGCGCAGTAGAAGAGATGGACTTTAGGCGGTTTTTGGACCGTTCGCGTGTGTTTCGGCATGCTTAACATTTTTGCTTGCACCGCTTGGTCCCTTAGCCCTGATTAGTCAGCTCGTACATGGCTTAAGCATGGCCAGCAACATGATTGATTGCTCAAATAGCACCTCTCGCAGTAGTGGGGGGGGGGGGAGGGGGGGGGGGCCATGTTGCGTGAACCAAAATTAACCAGGAGGAAATAATAGGTTACGCAATTGAGGGGGAAAAGAGGGAACAT
>ERZ1740065.1880-NODE-1880-length-12864-cov-13.309001_pt1 | contig 12864 bp, 6 predicted proteins | sample MGYA00581738_ERZ1740065 | MGnify/ENA primary metagenome ERZ1740065 (study PRJEB43018, sample SAMN04849749) | marine metagenome | isolation source: floating plastic debris | place: Pacific Ocean | collected 2008-09-01 | study: EMG produced TPA metagenomics... | reverse complement strand
TATCATGCTGCGTTGTGCTGTGACTTACGATAGCATGCTGCGTCATATTGTGTTGCAGATGTTTGCCAATATGTTCCTGCTGCAAGGTATGCATCTAAACCTCAACCTGAACGCCAATTCCAGTGACGAGTGTAGCCAACGGGATCAGTATCCTCACCAGTATCAGAACCTATCGTGTAACCGTACGAACGCAATGAACCAAACTGCAGAAGTATCGACTGTCTATGACTGCTCTTTTAAAACGAAGGTGTGTGTATATTGTATATCCCAAATGTGGCAATAAACTACGGATTCTCATATTACTTTGAATATTTTCTTCCAACTCTCGTTGCAAACATGCTGGCGAATTTTCTCTCAGTTTGTAAATGTGTTTTAGATTCCGGCAGCGTCTCTTGCTGTGTTCAATCTACTCTTCATCATCCTCACGCTGCCGCTTGTTCAGAAACTGTACAGAGTTTTAGCGTGCCACGGCGTGTCTGTCTCCATCTGGAAGAGGATGGTTGTGGGTATGATTATGTCGTCACTGGCGCTTGTCGCTGGTGGTCTTCTGGAAACATTCCGTCTGCAGGATATAAAAGATCATGGCATAAATCAACAAATCATCGGTAAACCCTCTCTCTATACCTCCCCTCTCTATCAACTCCTCTCTATACCTCTCCACTCTATCAACTCCTCTCTATACCTCTCCACTCTATCAACTCCTCTCTATACCTGTCCTCTATATCAACTCCTTCTCTCTATACCTCTCCTCTCTGTCCACTCCCTCTCTCTATATCTCTCCTCTCTGTCCACTCCCTCTCTCTATACCTCCCCTCTCTATCAACTCCTTCTCTCTATACCTCCCCTCTCTGTCCACTCATTCCCTCCATACCTCTCCACTCTGTCCACTCGTTTCCTCCATACCTCTCCTCTATAGCCACCCCTTCCCTCTGTATGTCTCCTCTATATCCACTCGTTCCCTCTATACCTCTCTTCTATATACTTTTGCCTCGCCTGATGTTCTAGTGTTAATTGTAGGATTCACTGCGTTTGACGCCGCAAGTACGTTCATCCTGTATCAGATACCACAGTACTCCCTGCTTGGAGCCAGTGAGGTGTTCACTATAGTCACAGGTATGTGTGCCACACGTACCGCAATCGTACACTGCCATGTATACCCATTTATAAATTTACACATTTATACCCGGCGTTGCATATTACATGATCAGAACGAATCCCAGTATGTGTACAGTATGAACTTGGCCTATGTAGGATACTCCGAATTCGGCACGATTCCTATCCACCCAGATCTCTTTATGTCTCATCCTTCGATTCAGTCATAATCAACTTCACTATAAAGCCTTGTTACTCACTAAGCAATCTCAATAGCCCCCATTACACAGCCTATCTAGGATCAGGTTTGAATCAGAGATGGGAATGCTGATTTCATTGGCCAGATAAATTCTGATGGGTATAGCAGCCATTGTCTGTGATCGCTGAGATACTCAAAGACAAGCGGTAGCTACAAAGCCACCTCTCTGACGCGCATGTGATTCCTAGATCAGTACCCCAGCGTGTTCGGCGGAGTGTAGTCGCGTTCTGATCATTAACAAAACAGATGTTATCATGCTAAACGCAGATTTTGGATGGCAATCTATAAGTAATAATAATACACTGCAGCCGAACGCCTTGTGCTGAATCTCACTCGAAGATTGCCGATTGCGCGTTTACCGCAGTAGTGAGCCATCTACTATTTTATACACACTCATTTTTGTAGATAACTTACTCGTATGTTTGTAGATAACTTACTTGTATGTTTGTAGATAACTTACTTGTATGTTTGTAGATGACTTACTCGTATATCTGTAGATAACTTACTTGTATATTTGCGCTACACATATGAGAATACGATTGCCACTTGATATTTCGTAAACCTGGAAATCTAACTCAAACATTTTGTTTTCCTTCAAATGTCCCCAAGTTGTGAATTTTCGATTATTACGTTTTATTGCTATTTCCTTGGAATTAACAAGTGACAGTGACAGAGTGTGTCCCTGAAACCAGAATGTTAATGGAGGAAATCTCCGTGTCTATGGTATCGTTTTGTGCGACAATCCCCAACTAGGTACCCTAAGATAGTTGCAAAACTTATGAGTGACCGTTCAAAAGAGAATGGCTATAATCAGTGTAGATTGGTCTCGCTCCAACCCAGGCATTGATGGCGATGTGGACGTTTGCTTGCTGCTCATATAGTCAGGTTCCAGATCCAGTAAGCCGTAAATGTTAAATCTTGCCATTGTGATTCACCACAATATTATCTGTGAAAAATTGAATTGCTATAATAGTTACGGTCGTAGACGAAGAGAGGACGAATCCTAATAGCCAATTGCTTGTCAGATTTTTTATAATCCAGACAAACTGTATATTGCACATGTAGTTGATCAGGCAGTCTGAGTTGCATGTTGAGCAATTTGAACGCAGTCAGACTCTGAAACGCCTACTAGTATGCAGTTGAAGATATTGGTGCACAGTAGATTTTACTATGATGTAGTAGAGTTATCTCCACCTTGCTGTGATGTGAACGTCTTTTCTCAGGGTGCTCAGCCCCTGGAGGAATGGTGGAGCATAAATCTTATTGGACCAGATTGAGTCACTACAGAGTGCCGATTTTACAGAAGTATTCCATACGCTGGTGCATCAAATACCTGCAATTTTCTCTCCAGAGTTAATTTTCTCCACATATGATCCCAAATCCCATAACGGCTTCATGAGTTCCATTGCTAGTGGCTCCGCCCTTCCATCATAATGCTACCTGACAGTGTAGAGTATGCCAATAGCTAAACTTCCTTTCCTCCTGTCATAGAGAGTAGGTGGGCGTGGCCTACAATCACCTCCACCTCTCAGTCGAGGTGTGTGACGCTGACCACGTGACGTCGTGTTTTAGGAATTGAGTACGCGTACATGATGTCACCGCAGTCCATGCAGGGCGTCATCATGGGTTTGTTCTGGGCGGCCGCTGGAGTTGGGGATTTCACCGCCATCTCCGTGCCGTATATCTTCTCTTACATCAGCGACATCTGGCAGAGTCCAGACTTCATCAACTGCAACCACCTCGACTACATCTTCTACTCGCTAGCCGTGTTGCTGTTCATTTTCACGATCATCTTCGCGCTCGTTGGAAGGAACTGTGATTTGGGTTTGAACCGGGAGACATTTGAGAGGCCGATGCCGCAAGCCCAGATTCCTCAGTTCCAGCACCGCAGCCTGAACTACAGTAGTCTCAGCAGGTCGTCGTCTACGCTGACTAAATCTGGACCAGGCTACAGGTCCTCACTCAGTCTCTAACCCACTGGCCAAGCACCTGTCCTCTGATTGTCATCACTGCATCAGCATTAGTCAGCAATTCACTGATCGGTACTCACAAGTGTGTTTTACTAATTTTCCAGTTCTACCATGGATGATGTTTGAGGCTTTTATCCTTTTACTCAGGTAGATGTGATAGTAATGAAGAACTTCTACTTATCGCCTATGAATATATGTGGTGTAAACATCCATGACGGCACACTCGTATCATCTATTACTATTACTAGCGCAGTCGTTGCACCCTTGAAAGGTGGTACACTTCCATCATTTACTAGTATTACCAGAGATTGTGCTACCCACTAGCTGTGGTAATACCGTTGTTGTACCCTTGAAAGTTGTTTTCTGTGTTCTCAGCCCTGTAGGTCTGTCCAAAGCTCACAGATTGGAAACGTTTGTTACGGCGGGGGTATGCCACTGGCTCACTACATGTCTTTGCTAAGTGATTGACCACTCTGCATGTATTAGAATAAGTTGAGATAAAAGCCTCCTGTCTGATATAGTTACAACTAAGATTCTATTTCTAGACAGAGTTGGTCTCATGCACTCTCAGTAAGATCTCTATTGATAACCTTCATTCTCAGCACTGTCATATTTTATGTTGCGTTGGGAGAAGATAACTCCAAACTCCTAGTAGTATTGGCACACTAGTGACAGACTAGTACTGGCACCCTACCTGTTGAGACTCCCGTATTTTAGATGGCAGAATTTAAGGTCAAAGTGGCTATTATTGGTTTTCTCATGTTCTCCTGTGGCTCACCAGTTAGGGCTTGCCGAGCTGAGCTCGAATATGACATAATTGTAGCTGTAGGGAGTAGGGGAGCTATGACTTGTCAAAGTTCAGAAAAGCAGGATCTCCAGTATTCTCAGCCTGACAGGTTGACAAGTATGACAGGTACTAGTACAGATACGCGTCAGCTGGTTGACACTTACGTGTAGTATGAACGGGCTTTGGAGTGGGAATCAGCCCTACTCATCTAGCTCAAGTAGAACAACGGACAACCAAGTTAGTGACATGGTGCAGTATAAAATTGTCTCCCATATCACCCTATTACCAGTTGCAGACAGTACAGATGTGGTACTGGGTGGCACCCATGCTGTACGGTAGTCAGTCAAGAGACTTTGTAGCTGTTTAGTAGTGGTCGTGCTAGTTTTGAAAATGATGACATTGATAGTACTGTATTCCCTCGACTATAAGACATGTGTCTAAGGAAGTGAGGTCATCTTAAATTAGTCTTAATTCTTGGATAATAGTTGATTTGGAAGCCTTGTTTAATAGGTATAAATTGATTATCTTGTATGAAACTAAGATGGCTCCTTCACAACCATCCTACATGAAGTTATAGTGATGTTCATGTAGGATTTAAGCGTGTCTTATAGTCGAGGGAACACAGTAAGTATAAACAGCAAGCAGGCGTGTATATTATAAGAATTTGAGCAGTCTAACTTTCAGCGATTAAAGTTGAGAAGCTTTTAAAACTTGTGTGCATTCCTCTTCGGCAGTGAGATTTGATAGCTTTTGTTCTGGTTTGTTTGGCATCACCATTCATTCATTGTTATTGGTACTTGGTAACAGTGAAATGGGATGTCGGAGATGCTTTTTCGTACAGCTTCAAACTGTCTAACTCTGGAGCAGTCAAACTCTCGACTGTTGGACATATGAATATATGCCCCTGACAGCAACTGCATGTATAGGAAACTATACAACTGTCCAAGCAGCTAGTTTACATCATAGATACCCACTCAATGCTCACAGATGGCAGTGAAGCTGCTTGCTGATGTACAAAAACAAGGATGTGAAGAAGAGATAGGTTCTGGCAAGACAAATGCAGATAAGTACATGTATAGATAGATATGAATGCATTCGAGCTCTAGCGTTGTTTGGTTTTGGTCAGATAGCGTTGTATATCAATCAATCACGTGATCATTTATCTGGTTCTATCATTAGTACAGTAGGCTTGTGGGGCGCATTATCAGTGCCTACGTCGGGATGAGGTGGAAGCAAGTGTCGGCTGGTGTTTCACAGCGAGTATTAGATCTTCCGCAAGCCCATCTCAGCTCTCGTGTGTTAATCTGACATATTAAAATGGAGATGGATGAAGTCAGCGACAAGTCACTTCTGACAAGCATTCGCTTGGCCTGGGAGGAGACACCCCGGTACAAGATAGCCTCAGCTCTCATCATGCTCTCCATCATATTTGAGAGGGCGGCTTACTTTAGCTTTGCTGGAAACTTAGTCTCCTCGCTCGTCAACGAACTTCTATGTTGGACACCCAACGCAGCATCGACAGCGCTGCTCGTGTCAGCGAGTATTGCATACTCGTTCGGATTGCTGACCGGGTGGATCTCTGACGCGTTCCTCGGACGATTCAAAGTTATCACTGCGGGTTTTGTTGTTTATATACTCGGCTACATCTACTTCATATTCATCGCTGGTGAGATTCAGCAAACTACATATCAGCAGGCGCCGGGAGACGGCTGTGACACCAATGTCAGCTCATTGAATGCCTTCATATGCACCTCCAACGCAGCTTACTGTGACGTGACAATCTACATCGCTGTCGCACTCATATCTCTCGGAGCTGGAACGGTCCGGACGAATCTCATTCCGTTCGGAGCAGACGTGGTGAGTAGGAATGTGATTTTCATCTCTGGCTGCTACTACGCTCTATGCTACTTAGACATCAGACTATGAGTAGCAGTGCTAGCAGACTCTCATTCACAGGTCCGTGACAAAGGAATCGAAGGCATCACACTGTTCCTGAACATGTTTTACTGGTGTATAAACATCGGCTGCGTGATCGCATACGCCGCCATCGCCAACATACAGCAGCTGGCCGGATTCTTCCTCGGCTTCTGTATCGCTGGAGGATGTCTGGTCATTAGTGCCGTCTTCTTCTTGTCAGGTAAGGCGTTGTAGTATTGTATTATAGTGTAATATGGTAGTATTGTATTGTAGTGTTGTAGTATTGCGTTGTAATATTGTATTGTAGTATTGTAGTGTGGTATTGTATTGTAGTATTGTGTTGTAGTATTGTATTGTAGTGTTGTAGTTGTGAAAAAATACGCTCGCTTGCACCTGTGTCTGACAGACATCACAGCTACTAGCACAGCTACTAGCAGTGGTGCCACCATACATGGCAAGTTGTAGGACCAGAAATACTGGAGATTCAGTTCTTCTGAACTTTTGTGAACTTTGAGAAGCTATAGTTCAGAACCCCCCACAGCTAAGATCTGCCATATTTGAGCTCAGCTCAGCAAGATCTAATCAATAAGCCACAGGAAAACATTAGGGGACCAATAATAGCAATTTCAGTTCAAAATTCATACTGCGAAAATACGGGAGGCTCCCGTAAATATGGGAGACTTGTCATCTATGGGTGCCACAAGGACTATTTCATCCAACTACCAGCTCAGCCCATTCTGCAGCGATATGCAGAGACAACTGATTGATCACTTTGACAACCATTCTGTTGGTACTGTTGGTACATATGAAGTATTTTGGCACGCGTCTCTCATACCTCTTCTGGATAACGATATCCCATTTGCAATGTATCCACAAACTCAAGACTGTTCTCCAGTTACCCGCCTTACAAAGCACAGAACTTCACAACATATCAAATTTTCTTCTGTTTGTTTTGCTATCTTCATTAACTGCAACTACTAGCTGCAGTTTTACATGAAAGCATATCTGCTTTATTTGAATCACACCGGCTTTTCCAGCAGAGAAAATTACATAATATGAGCTTACACGGTAGCAGTAAAACGATTGGTGGAGTGTCCAGAAAGAGGCCAGAGTGTTCTGATTATACGATATATGGACATTATTTTCTCTGCTCAAGAAAGTGTACTGAGACAGTGTTAAGCGCCCCTCTCCTCACTTCTTTCTGACCGACTAGCTTCTAATTATTGACAGCCGTGTCTGCAGACGACACATGCACATGCACTATGATTTTTGTAAGGCTTTCTTATCCTTCATGTAAGCATTCAAAATCTGAAATTTTCTAATGCCCTGAATACTGTCAGCTCGAAATAGTAGCGATGACAACAGGAAGTTTTGATGCTCTGTTTATATAGGCCGATAACTGGATATCGAGGGCGAGTCTACTCTTCTGCATCAACCAATCAGAGACGAGTTGTTAGCACTAGGCCTCTATTCTGTAATGATAAGAAGTGTTTGTGTGCTTTACAATATTGGTATCCCCGCCTCTCAGTGGCAGATACTGACAGAGTACTATTAGTATTTGGAACACTGATAGCTTCACTATAAGCAGCAGCAAGATGCACTCCGTGTACCAGAGGAGACAACTTCTGTTATTGTACGCCCATCTTGCTGTGGATAATGTCAATAGTTTTGTAAAATAAATTCTGCCTCTGTTGCAGGTACAAAACTGTACCCACAGGTCGCTGGGAAAACCAACGTATTCTCTATCATCATCCGCATGTACAAAAATGCTTCAAAAGTGAAATCAGAGATGGCTGCCAAGAAGTGAGGCAGCTGTTCATATTGTTGTATCTCGCACTGGCGCCCATGTAAGCCGAGGAAGTATTTCGTCATTGTAGTAGGAGACAGCCATCTGTGAAACTGGATCGTATTGACTTCTCAAAAGTAGAACACGGTGGCAAATTTGATCCTGAGCAAGTGGAGAACATCAAGAAGTTGTGGTGCATGCTTCGTGTCTTCTTACTGTTCATTCCATATTGGATTTGCCATAGTCAGGTGAGTTATTGATACTTCTCCATCTTATATGCATTCCATAGCACGAAAATCTGTCAACAGACGTAGCATCTGTTTTTTAGACCAATGAAAATCTCTACTTGCTTCAAGGCCTTCACCTCCGTCTTAGCTTTGCTAACACGACGGAATTTCCTCTGTGCTCTGGACCCAACACAGAGCCCGTCTGTTACGCTCAGAGTAACTACACCCTACCAGACAAGATAGTGCCTGTGAGTAGAACTAGGTCAAATTTATATCATCACTCGCTCATCATAACACATAATTTGGAGTTGTATTTCCCTTCGTAAGCGGACTGATAGTCTTCTCCATTACTGTAGACTAGAATTCATTTGTGAGGGAATTTTTTTGCAAATGTTCACCAGCACAAAAATCCCAATGCTTATATAGTGATTATAGTAGCTGTAACTTTTTGCAAAACTGATTCAATCACAACCATTTTTGAGTTAAGTTTTCTGACAATTTTTTCCAGAGCAAAAAGATTCCAGTCTACATCTATTAGTATAGAGGATGAAGTAGGGGATGACAACTCCTACTAAATCACTGTTCAGCCTGATGTCAGTAGATGATGGGTGTATTGACATCATCTCGATCAACTCCAATATGGCAGACTTTATTCTAGGTTCGCCCAATAACGCTGATGGTTTTCAACAGCGTGTCTGTGCTCGTCTTCCTGCCTGTGGTGTTTCTTCTGTTCAAGAAGAAACCCGGTTTTTTTAAAACCGAGACTTCGAAGTGGTTTAAGATGGTGGTGGGAATGAGCCTGGCTGTCGTCTCCCTCTTCATTGCCGGAACACTCGAGCACTTCCGTCTGAGTAACATCGATGATTGTGGTTACCACAATCAGATGTTAGGTATGCTACTACCATGGTACATTATTGACATTGTTTGCATGATGAAGCCAAGTCACTCACCTCCATTTCATCCCAGCCTGTATGTGTTTGGTTTCATTGGTGGTCTTTTATTTACTGAGTACAGAAGAAATTGGGTACAGATTATGGTAACCAGTCACTCTCAATCAAGTATAGAGTATGAGATGAACTCTGAACCCAAAACCATCGTAGGATTTTTGTGAAGCGTTTAGGTCTGAGCACACTAGTGCATAATTGAGCGACGCGTATCCGGCCTGTGAGACACGTATCATGCCTGCGAGACGCGTATCATGCCTGCGAGACGCGTATCATGCCTGCGAGACGCGTATCATACCTGCGAGACGCGTATAATGCCTGCGCGACACGTATGAGGTGAAGTCAAAGCACACTGGAGCGAAGACTGGGTAGCATTTGGAACGTATTTTGTCACGTGATAATTGTTAGCCAATAGCCTGTAGTGACTTTTGCTCGCTCGGTAAAATTATAAGTGAAAAGCATGGGCTTGCTATAGCGGAAGCTTTCGGCCAATCAGCGCCACGCGTTAAGCAAAAATATCTAGCAGTACTAGATGTGGCGCGTTTTGGTCTTTTGACCCATACACGTGATCACACGCCGCAAATTTCGGTCGATTACGTGCTAGTGTGTTCAGGCCTTTACGCACAATGTTGAGTTACTGATGTACTACAGTCACGTACAATAGCTTGCCCAGGTCTACATCATAGCTAGTCCAATGCAGTTAGTGTACAAAGCTATGATATCATTTTCTAACTCAATTTTCTGATTTCCTCCGTTCTCCTCCTTTCTGCTCTATCACCATCCTCCCCCTATATCCTCTCCATACCTTTCATTCTCTTTGTCTGTCTCACCACAGTAGTATTCTACCATCGCTCATCATTCCCAACCGTTGAATGGTGGCGCTGTGTTTGCTTCAGGGTACAACGTATACTGGTCATCACCAGGGGTCTCTATCTGGTATCAGATACCTCAGTACATGCTAATCGGAGCCAGTGAGGTGCTGATGATCGTCACTGGTACGTAACGCTTCTCCTCGCGCCGTATAACAAACCGTCGTACGTACATTAGACCAACTGTTTGTGATCAGGTCTGGAGTACACGTACATCATGGCACCCAGAGCCATGCAAGGTGTCAGCATAGGTCTCTTCTACCTGGTGGAGGGCATCGCCCACTTGCTGTCGATAGCGCTGCCATACATCTATGGTAAGATTCCAGGTCTATGGAGAGACTCTATCTATCTGAATTGTGACCACCTGGACTATATCTTCTTTGCACTCGGTAGCCTCCTGTCTTTATATGTGATCGGCTTTTCTATTTGTGTGAAATTTCGTAAGCGTGATTTATGTAAGCTCCTCTGCCCACTTTCGTAGCAGTGTTGCCGCTAGCCCTAATCATAACTTATCACATCAGTATTGTTTTATAATGCACGCAGAGATTTATGTTGTGTTATATACATAGGGACTCTGTCATACGTACTAACAGCGTGATATAGTGTTTGAGATACATGTAAACCAGTAAATCTTCTCACAGACATGAACCTCATGACATTTGTCATCTTCAGTTCGATCAGCGGTCCAAAATTTGCACAACATTTTGTCTTTTGGGACTGTTATAATGATAATAATAATACCTACACTCCGCCCATACCCTGCTCATACTCCGCCCATACCAGCAACAGCTGATTGGCTATTCTCAGACAATTACTGCTCTCATACGATACTGGGAGCTAGAGGGCAACTCTGGTTGTATGGAGGGTATGATGGTAAGGCTATGCCCCAATGGCCGGCTATTTCATACATGTGAGCAGATTATCTACATGTGAGTTTGTGCTGAGCAGGTTGTAGACAACAAGGATTGTTATTTTCACTCCTGTCTGAGTCCGCGTCCAAAGTCTATGCACATCAGGCTCCGCCTCCTGTCCATCCGATTTCACTGCTGATCGGATTTATGGAAGTGGTGACACAGACGCGCAGGACTGAACGCTGCCTTGATGAACTCAGAGTATATCCAGAATGAAATCTCAGAGTATATCCAGAATGAAATCTCAGAGTATATCCAGAATGAAATCTCGGAGTATATCCAGAATGAAATCTCGGAGTAGTCCCATAGACAGAGCACTGTGCTCTCAAGATATCAATGTCTCCGCTCAGCTCCAGTACCCCGCTTTTTGAAAGACGGCACTCTGCCAATTTTTGGTTTGTAATCAGTCTGGTAATGGCTGGGAGGATGGAAATCATGGGAGTTATCGCATTACCACGCAATTGTTCCTGATGGCAGTGTTATCTCTTCGTTTTATTGTTTGGCACTTGTGTAAGTTTCATCAGTATAAAACAGTTGGAATGGTTTCATAAACTAGTAATGCATTGTGATCTCGACACAGATGGACTCTGCCTTCGTCGTGCTTCGGGTTACAGGCAAAGATGTCAATTGTGAGTGAGAGGACACCCTTAGTCAATACAGACACCAACGTTAGAAGAACCATGGCTAGCCAGGTTGATTGGAAGAGCGTAGCCTCTATTCTCATCTTTCTGACTGTGATGTTTGAGAGCGCAGCCTACTACAGCTTTGCTGGAAACCTGGTATCGTCTTTGATGGGTAATTTGAAATGGGACTTAGGCTCTGCAACGATGACACTGCTCGTGTCAGCGGGAGTTATGTACTCGTTCGGACTGCTGACTGGGTGGATCTCTGACGCATTCCTCGGGCGATTCAAAGTAATCGCGGCCGGGTTTATCACCTACATAATAGGATACATATATTTCGTGTGTGTGATATTCATTCCTTGCTCCTCTGGATTTCTCTGCATCAATTCCTCGAATGGGAGCCCAGACTGCGTGATCAGTGTCTACATAGCCGTAGTTCTGATATCTCTTGGTGCCGGCACTGTGGAGACCAACATCATCGCGTTCGGCGCTGACATGGTGAGCTAGCAGTGTTATCCATCTTACGATACTAGTGCCTGCAAGTGTCAGCAGGTTCTGGAAGGCAACACCAGCTGATAGTCAGCGTTTGTACAGATTTATGTGCTTCACATTACAGGTCCGAGATAAGGGACTAGACGACACGATATTCTTTCTGAGGAGCCTGTATTGGTGTATGAATATTGGAGCCACCATGGCCCTGATGGGCGTGGCCTATCTACAGCGGCACACATCTCTTCTGACAGTATACCTAGTGTCTGGGGGCTTCCTGCTGCTCAGCTCTCTGCTCTTCCTCTCAGGTGGGTGATAGTTGTTGTTGTTTGTTTGTTTGTTTGTTTGTGTGCTATTAGAGTGAAGGAAGGAGGAAAATATGCCTAACTGATATCATAAGAGTGTATCACTGATGCAATGATAGCCTCCTGAGTCATAAATGTACATGGAAATAACACTGGCGACAGCTGGAAACAGGAAACAGATAATGACTGATAACCTCGAACACAATACTATCAGAGAGTTATAGTTATCTTATAATCATTGCTGACGTCGATACCTGGTATTATTGACAACGAAAAAACAATGGCTGAACGAATACACAATGCTGCTGAATTGAGTGAATGATATGCTCGTAAGAATTCTCAATGCTATAGTCAATGTCTCTCGTTCATCACATAAACTACAGATGAAAAGATATCCCAAAAACCTCTACCGTTCAACAGCTTGTGGAGAATGATTGTCACTGTGTGGCATACAGTGACACAAGCTAATGAATTTACTTCACTAATATTGTGAAATCAGATATTGTGGATAATCTATAATAAGATGAACACAAGCGGATGTACAGTGTACTGAGGGCGACATAAGTCATTGAGGTTACATATGTAGTACATAGTAGTTACATAGTAGTTACATGTGTAGTACATAGTAGTTACATAGTAGTTACATAGTAGTTACATAGTAGTTACATAGTAGTTACATAGTAGT
>ERZ1740065.1878-NODE-1878-length-12872-cov-7.414918_pt1 | contig 12872 bp, 4 predicted proteins | sample MGYA00581738_ERZ1740065 | MGnify/ENA primary metagenome ERZ1740065 (study PRJEB43018, sample SAMN04849749) | marine metagenome | isolation source: floating plastic debris | place: Pacific Ocean | collected 2008-09-01 | study: EMG produced TPA metagenomics... | reverse complement strand
ACATCTGTCCGGGCGACAGCCTATTCCTGGCGGGTGCTTACCAGACCCTAGCGGGAACCTACACGGACAGCCTGACGACGACCAACGGTTGCGATAGCGTCATCCTAACGACCTTAGCCATCTGGCCAGCCTACCAAGATACGGTCTTTGTGGAGCTCTGCGAAGGTGGTAGCATCACGGCGGGTGGAGCAATTCAAACGACGAGTGGCATCTACTTCGACAGTTTACAAACGACGAGTGGTTGCGACAGCATCATTGTGACGGACCTGACGGTACATCCGGTGTACCGGGATACGGTGTACGCGGAGATTTGTACGGGTGAGAGTATCACGGCGGGTGGAGGCATCCAAACGACGAGTGGCAGCTACGTAGATGTGTACCCGACGGTAAATAACTGCGACAGCACGGTAGTGACGATCCTGACGGTGAACCCGGTATACGCCGAGACGGTCCAAGCGGAAATCTGCCCGGGTGACAGTTTGTTCCTAGCGGGTGCCTACCAAACGACGGCGGGCAACTACGTAGATACCCTGAGCACGATGGCGGGCTGCGACAGCATCATTACGACACAGTTGAGTCTGTACCCCGAGTACGTACGAACCTTTACGACAAACATCTGTCCGGGCGACAGCCTATTCCTGGCGGGTGCTTACCAGACCCTAGCGGGTACCTATACGGACAGCCTCACTTCGATTAACGGTTGCGATAGCGTTATCCTAACCACACTCGAACTGTTCCCCATCTACGCCGATGTCTACGAAGCAGTCATTTGTAGCGGGGAGAGCACTTACGCCGCTGGCGCATTGCGGACCGAAGCTGGTACCTACATCGATAGCCTTTTGACCATGGATGGTTGCGATAGCGTCATCATTACCAACGTCATCGTATTGCCGGTCTACGCAGATACCCTCTTCGCGGACATCTGCGAGGGAGAAGAACTTTTTGTCGGTGGGGCCTTCCAAAGCACGGCGGGCTACTATGCCGATACCCTGAACTCCACGGTAGGCTGCGATAGCATCATCGTGACAAACCTCGTGGTCAATCCCGTTTACGATCACCAGGATACGGCTCGCATCTGTAATGGCGACAGCTTGTTCCTTGCCGGTGCTTACCAAAACCAGACGGGTTGGTATACGGATAATTGGACGAGTGTCGAGGGTTGCGATAGCGTGGTGATGACGCACCTGATCGTTGCACCTACCTACTTACAAGACGTGGCACGGAGCATTTGCGACAACGACAGCCTCCTCCTCGCGGGGGCCTACCAAAATACCGCGGGCGTCTACGTCGATAGCTTGCAATCGGTAGCCGGTTGTGACAGCATCATCGTCACTACGCTGGACGTCTGGCCCACCTACCGCGATACCTTCGCCTACGCAGTTTGTCCGGGTGACGGCGTCTTTGCGGAAGGGGGGCTCCAAACGACCACGGGCATCTACGTCGACTTCTACCAGACGACCAATGGTTGCGACAGCGTAATCGTTACCGATCTGACGGTGCTGTCTACCTGTACCGATTCGGTGGCGATTGCCATCTGTGCCTCGGATAGCTTCTTCGTCGCCGGTGCCTACCAAAACGTGCCGGGTGTATACCGCGATACCTTCCTGAATAGCGACAACCTGGACAGCATCATCGTGACCCGTCTGACCGTCCATCCGGTATTCGCGATCGACTTGACGGCAGAAATCTGCGGAGGGGATTCCATCCTCCTCGCTGGGGCCTACCAAACCACGGCCGGCGTTTACGCCGACAGCCTGATGACCGTGGAGGGCTGCGACAGCATTCTCCTAACCACCCTGACCGTCCACCCCGTTTACCAAGTAGACCTCAGTGCCAGCATCTGTGCGGGTGACTCTCTCCTCCTGGGAGGCGCCTTCCAAGGTACCGATGGCATCTACTACGATACCCTGAGCAGCAGCTTGGGTTGTGATAGCATCCTGGCCACCACGCTGACCATCCTGCCGACCGATTCGACCTTCCTGAGTGTCGAAATCTGCGCCAGCGACAGCCTCTTCCTAGCGGGGAGCTATCAAAATACTTCCGGTAGCTACCGCGATACCCTGACCAATATGCACGGTTGCGATAGCGTACTGGTGACCGAATTGATCGTTCAACCCACCTACCTGATCGATAGCCTCGTCGCCATCTGCGCGGGCGATAGCCACCTGGCCGGTGGAGCAGAACAGACCGAGAGCGGAACCTACTTCGATGTTTACCAGACGGTGGCCGGTTGCGACAGTACCATCCGTACCATCCTGACCGTCCATCCGACCTACGAACAAAACCTACCGGTGACCCTCTGCGAAGGCGACTCGCTACTGATTGCGGGTGAATACGTCAGCAGCGCCGGAACCTACCCCGATTCCTTGCAAAGCGTCTTTGGCTGCGATAGCATCGTCCTGTGGCAAGTCAGCATCACCCCGATCTACGTGACCAACGTCACCGCCGAAATCTGTGAGGGGGAACGCTACTTTATCAACGGCGTCTTCGAAAGTACTGCCGGTACCTATTACGATACCTTGCTCACGAGCAATGGCTGCTACAACGTAGTCGTAACCAACCTGATCGTCCACCCGGTTTATCGCGATACCTTGCTCACCACCATCTGTACTGGGGATAGCCTCCTCATCGGCGACACCTACGTCCGGGGAGCGGGCTACTATTCCCAGTCCTTCCAAACGGTGGCGGACTGCGATAGTACGGTCGTGACGGAGCTGGTGCTCCTGCCCACCTATCGCGATACGGTGGATGTGGAGATTTGTATCGGCGAAAGCTACGCTGCCGGTGGCGCCGAGCAGACGACCACGGGTTACTACACCGACGTCTACCAAACGGAGGCCGGTTGCGACAGTATTTGGGTTACCAACTTGTTGGTCGTCCCCCAATTGAATACCTTGCTCACCACCAATATTTGTGAAGGCGACAGTCTCTTCCTGGCGGGCGCCTACCAAACCATCAGCGGTAATTACGTCGATACCCTGACCGCGCAGAGCGGTTGCGATAGCCTCGTCCTGACCCAACTCACGGTACGGCGTCACAGCGTAGAGGAACAAGAGATACGGATTTGTGAAGGCGATAGCCTCCTCCTCGCCGGTGCCTACCAGACGGAGAGCGGTTTGTACACCGATTCCCTCCAATCCATCTTTGGCTGCGACAGCGTAGTCCATACGACCCTGGTGGTAGAGGATACGGTACAGATCTACGTCGAGGATCAGACGATTTGTCTGGGGGATGCAGTCCAATTGTTTACCGAAGGAGCCACCGAGGTTTACTGGAGCCCAGGCGTGGGACTGAGTTGTGTGGAATGTCCGAACCCCGTCGCCTCTCCGCGAGCCACTACGACCTATACGGTCAGCGCCTTCAGCTGTCTGGGTACCGTGGTACAAACCACCGTTACGGTAGAAGTCGTCAGCCCACCCGCTGCCAACATTCTCGCCGAAGACATTCGGGTCCTCCAGGGCGACAGCCTCCTACTCGAAGTCTTTACCGACCAGCCCGAAGCCATGATGACTTGGTCGATGGATGGCGAGGTGATCTGTGAAGATTGTACGGAGATTGCCGTTTCGCCCCTCCTGACCACGACCTACGAGGTCCTGCTGGAGAACGAATACGGCTGTACGTCCCGCTCCGAATACATCGTTCGGGTCGATGACGCCTGTGCCAATGCGCAGTTTGATATTCCGAATATCCTCTCGCCCAACGGCGACGGATTCAACGACGAATTCGTCATTCGCTACGAAGGACTGCGCAATGTTTCGATGCTGCGCATCTACAATCGCTGGGGAGAAATGGTGTACCAAACGCCGGACGTCGAGGTATTCTGGGACGGTACTTTCCGGGGCCAAGCCCTCAATCCCGGGGTGTACGTTTACTACTTGGAGGGCACCTGTTTGGACGGTGAACCATTCACCAAAACGGGTAACGTGACCATCATTAAATAGGAGGAATTACGAAGCCTCCCCATTCATCGTAAAGCAGTTATTCTATCCATAAAGATCGGCTGCCCCGGACGCGTTTCGGGGCAGCTTTTTTTGTGCTGTCACACAATCCCGTTTTGTATGATCCGCTGCCCCCACTTTCTACCGCCATTGGTATAGCTTTTGATCCCTCAGTATTGGTTTTACAGTGCGCAAGCACTTGACTAACAGATGCATATGATTTTCATTTTTCATATGAAGACTTTTGAGAGCACCTACACTAACCTTCCATTTTTGGCCCACCATGAATGCCTACTCAAAGGTAAATCGCAGCGTTAATCATTTATCCCACATAAATTAAATACCGATGAAATTGAAGTTGTTTTACCCATTAACCATGAGTTGGCTGTTTACCCTCCTAACGATACCCCTCTTCGGCCAGTTGCACTACGAAGGGATGGTGTTCGACGGTTTGGGAAAACCGCTGCTGGAAACTCCCTCCAGCGTCGTGGTCAGCCCCTCGGGAAAACACGTCTACGTAACGAGTTTTTCCGCCAATGCCATCAATGTTTATTCCCGGGAGGACGACGGACAATTGACCTACCAGAGTTCGCTCAAGGGCGGCATCGACGGGGTGGCGGGTATCGGTGGGGCCATGGCCCTCACCATGAGCCCCGAAGGCAATCACCTCTACGTGGCGGGGAGTACCGATAATTCCCTGGCCGTTTTTAGCCGCGACGTTATCACGGGGGCCTTGACCTTCGTCAGTAACTATACCACCGGCGTCGATGGCGTCGACGGTATTTCGGGAGCCAACGCCATTGACTTTAGCCCCGATGGCAATTTTGTATACGTCACCGGAGCGGACGACAACGCCGTCGTGGTGTTTAGCCGCAACGTCCTGACGGGAACGCTTACGTTCGTCCAAATTCTACAGGACGAAAATGGCGACGTCAACGATCTCAATTACCCCGTGGGGGTCCAGGTGAGCAAGGATGCCAATAATGTCTACGTCACCAGCTACGGCGACAATTCCGTCACCGTCTTTCAACGCGATGCCGTCACGGGGATGCTGACCTTTCAGCAGGTCATCCGCAACGGCGTCGATGGGGTAGCGGGCATGCTGGGAAGTTATGCCATCTGTTTTAGCGCCAGTGGCGAGCAAGCCTACGTCGCGGGTATCGAATCCCACACCATCGTCCTGTTCGATCGGGATGAGATGGGCAACCTGACCTACAGTAGCCATTACGAAAATGGTGTCGATGGGGTCAGCGGAATCTTTGGTGTCAATGCCATTACGATGAGCCCCAATGGCAAGCACCTGCTGGCTACCGGTGGGTCCAGCGGTTCCCTGGCCGTATTCGCCCGCAATGGGGCAGACGGTAGTTTGGTACAGATCAACAATCTGGAAAATGGTGTGGATGGCGTAATGGGGATGGATTTTCCCAATTCGGTAGTCATCAGTGAGGATGGGAGAAATGCCTTCGTCACCAACTTTGGGGGAAATACCTTCGTCGTCTTTGCCTTTAATGATATGGACAACGTCGAATTCGTCACCAGCGAAGGTCCCGAGGGCGAAGGTGTCGATGGCCTGTCCGGTGCCGACGATTTGGCCCTGAGCCCGGACGGACGTCACATTTACGCCGCCGGTAGCGGTGATGGGGCCATTGCGATTTTTGAGCGCGATGAGCTATCGGGGGAAATGACCTTCGTCGATACGGTAACCGCCAATCTTTCGGGAGGTATCGAAAGCGTCATGGTGAGCCCCGATGGTGCCTACGTGTACTCGGTATCTTTTTGGGACGATCAAATCAACGTCTTTGAGCGCGATGCCATGACGGGCGAGCTGACCAAAGTCCAAGTACTAACCGATACCGAAGATGGTGTGGTCGGCCTGGATGGGGTCAATAATTTGACGACCAGCTCGGATGGCAGTTTCGTATACGCCACCGGATTCTGGGAGGGTACCTTGGTGGTCTTCTCCCGCGACGAAAATACGGGAATGCTCAGTTACGTGGAATCCTTTGCCGACAACGAAAATGGGGTGGACGGTTTGAACCGTCCCGCCGGAGTCACCATCAGCCCGGATGGCCAATCGCTCTACCTCAGCGGAGCCTCGGACGATGCCATCGCCTGGTTTAGCCGCAACCCCGACCAAGGTACCCTCACCTTCGAGGGCGTCTACCGCAATACCGATCCCAACATCAGCTACCTAGACGCTCCCAGTGGGCTAGTGGTCAGCCCCGACGGCAGTAAGGTATACGTAGCCACCAACCGCAGCAACGCCCTGGTCACCTTCGACCGCGATGAAACCGGTGCGTTGAGCTACCGGGAGGCCATGGTCGATGCCGTGGACGAGGTAACGGGCCTGGAAGGAGCCAACGAAGTGGCCATCAGTTCGGACGGACTCTACATCTACGTCCTCGGAAGTGGCCAAAGCACCATCAGCAGTTTCCGCCTCAACGTGACCACGGGTTCCCTGGCCTTCGAGCGTACGCGCTACGACGATCGGGAATCGGTCAATGGCCTGCTCAATGGTAGTGGCATCGCCCTGAGTCCCAACGATCGCTACATCTACGTCACGGCCTCGGGCGACAATTCCCTGGCCCGCTTTAGCTGTACCTACTTCGTGGACCTCAGCGAGATGATCTGTGAGGGGGATAGCGTTGTAGTCGGTGGCAGCACCTACAAGATTTCCGGCCTTTACCAAGATACGTTTACCATCGGCAGCTGCCTCAACATCGTCAATCTCGATCTGGCGGTACAGGCTAAAGAGATTGCCATCGAAGCGGCCATCTGCGAAGGCGATGAATACGAATTTGCGGGCCAGTCGTACGACATGCCCGGAGAATACACCCAGGCCTACACCTCTACGATGGGTTGTGATAGCATCGTGAGCTTGTTCCTCGAAGTGGTGGAGACCTTCGAAACCGAAATGATCGAGGTGCAGATTTGTGGCGGAGAAAAATACATCCTGGGCGCTACGGCCTACGACGAAACCGGGGTCTACACCCAGGTGACCTTGTCGCCCTTTGGCTGCGAACAGGAGGTCGTCCTCGACCTGACCGTACTACCGGCCTACGACGAGCAAATTTCCGAAATCATCTGCGCGGGCGACCGCTTCGTTTTCGGAACGAGCAATTATACCACCACCGGCACCTACACCGAGGTCATGCAGACCGTAGCGGGCTGCGACAGCATCGTCACCCTCAACCTCACCGTACTGCCGGAGGACGGGTCGAGCCAAACGATCGAGCAGACCATCTGTGCGGGTGAAGTCTTCCGCCTGGGAGACGAGGAATACAGCGCGACGGGCGTATACACCCAGACCCTCGACAATGGCGAATGTTCGGCAGAATTGGTCCTTGACCTCACCGTGCTCGACGCGCCCGAGTCGACCATGGAGTCCGCCGTGATTTGTGAGGGGGAAGCGTTTATGTGGAACGGCTTGGAATACTTTGCCACGGGCGTTTACGAAGATCGCCTGCCCGCGGTCAACGGTTGCGACAGTCTGGTCGTCCTCGAATTGGTGGTGGAGCCCAGCAAGTCGCACGAGATCGTGACGCTTTGTGCGGGCGAAACGATCGAATTTGGCGGAGATGTCCTCAATACCTCCGGTAACTACAGTTTTGTGGAAATGACGGCCAACGATTGCGAGACAACCTTTAGCCTCAACCTCACCGTGCTGGAGGAATTGGAAGGCAGCTCGATGATCGTCGACGATACGGGAACGGACAATGGTAGCATCAGTGTGATGGTGGAAGGGGGAATGGCCCCCTACTCCTACGAGTGGAGCAACGGGGCTACCACCACCGACCTGAGCAACGTACCGGCCGGCGACTACACCGTGACCATCACCGATGCCAATGGCTGTACGGTCAGCTACACCTACACCGTTGATCTGGTCAGCTCCCTGCGCGACCTGTCCGACGGGTACGCCATCGAGCTGCGCCCCAACCTGCTGGCGCCAGGCGCCACGGCCCAATTGCTGATCGACAGCGACCGGGCTTCGGAGCTGGCCATTCGCCTGCTGGATTACCGCGGGCAGGAGTTGAATGCCTTCCGGGCCGTGCTGACGTCGGGCCAAAACCGCTTGGAAGTGGCAGCGCCCGCCGTGGCGGGGCTTTACCTGGTGCAGGTGAGTGCGACGGATGGCCGTAGCCAGACGTTCCGCTTGAGCGTACAATAACCCCCCCGGGGCACGCCAGCCGCGCCGCAAGAGGGCCAGCTTCCCATCGGGAGGCTGGCCCTTTGTTTTGGCGCCGCGAAAAAAGAAAAATTGCTTCCCATTTGTGACGGGCAGAAACTTTAGCAGTAGCGTCTTTTGGCATAGAAATTGACTTTTCGTAAGGGAGCCCCATCCCTCCTTCGCTCACTTCCCCCCCCTCGTTTACTACCTCCCTCGCTTTCGTCCATATTAGCCAGCTAAGCGGCCATACATAACCAAATTGTGCCGATTCCAAAAAAGAAAGAGGTAATCAACATGACCAGAAAATTACTTAACCTGCTTAGTCTACCCATCCTTTGCCTAAGCCTGACCCTCGGGGCACAAGACGTGCACTTTTCCCACATCCACGCTTCACCGACCCTGCTCAACCCTTCTATGACCGGGCTGATCAACGGTGACCTGCGGCTGATTGCCAATACGCGCAGCCAGTGGCAGAGCGTCACGCGTGGCTACCATACGGCGGCCGGAGCGGCGGACATGAAGCTTTTTACCTTCGTCAACGGCGACGTGCTTGGGGGCGGACTCCAAGTCTACACCGACCGCGCGGGCGACGTCGATTTCAAGACCAATCTCGTCGGGGGGGCCATCTCCTACATGAAATCGCTCAACGGGCGCCGGGGAGGGAATTACGTCTCCTTTGGGGTACAAGCCTCCCGCGTGACCAACGGGATCGACATCAACAAGATCGTCGCCTTTGACTACGAGCCTTCCATTCAAAACGGGGCGGACAATCGGATCAATTACCTGGACGTCACCGCCGGAATCTCCTGGTTTTACACCGTCAGCAAGCAAACCAACTTCCACTTGGGCGCCGCCGTGTCCCACCTCAATCGGCCGCTGGTCTCCTTCTTTGAAGAACAGGGCGTCACCCAGGACCTGCTGCTTTACCGCAAGCTCACGCTCCACGGGGGTGGCGACATCCAGTTGAACCGCAAATCCAGCCTGCGCCCCAGCTTTATCTTCAAAGACCAGGGGCCCCACCAGGAAATTACCATCGGTAGCTTTTGGAAATACAAAACCAGCAATGACTTTCGCAGCGACCATCCCACTTCGCTCTACTTTGGGGCCTGGATTCGCTGGCACGCCGAGCGCGACATCGCCGGCACCGATGCCCTGGTCGCGGCGGTTCGCTTCGACTACAAAAAGACCTACTTGACCTTCACCTTTGACATCAACGTGTCTTCGCTGACTCGGGTAAGCTACGGTAGTGGCGGTCCTGAATTCTCGATTGTACAACTGCTCGATTTCAACAACCGCAGCCGTCGTCCGGTCAAGGTTCAGTGCCCCGCGTTTTCGTATTAAGAAGATTTTCGATAAGCTCTTTTTCAAGCATTACCCCGGTCGTACGCCAACGGTCGGGGTGATTTGTTTGTTAATCGACAAAGCGTCTGAAACGACGCAAAATCAAGACGATAGATCCATTTTCATTTATTATTTAATATATTCTTATCTCGGAAATACCCTAAATAGGGTATACAAAGCTGAGGTGAAAACACTACTTTTGTAGAGAGCAAAACAGCGGGTTTAAAAACCAACGGATTGACGACCAAAACTCCAAGAAACAATCCTCACATTTCAGGACCGCCAAATGCTCCGCGGAGAAGTCCCAGAACATATTAATCCCTCTCCCGAAACCGTACACATCCCACAAACCTCGATTTAATTGTATTGCCCAGCCGGGGCAATCGACTTCTCACCGCATTCTCAATTTGAATCCATTTTGGAATCCCCAAAGCTTTTCCGAACGGGACTCCAGAATCTTATAGTTAGTAGCCGGAGGCCAAGCGCTTGTTGCCGAGTGGTGGTTTCCCGATTGTAATTTAGAATCTTAATAGTATCGAGAAAAAACTTACACCATGAACAAGTTCTCCCTTTTTGGCTATGGCCAAAATTTCCGGGGCATCCTCCAGTGGCGATGTACCGGATTGTTCGTTCTCCTCCTGCTCCTTACGGGGCTCCTTCCCGCTCAAACCTTGTGGCAAGAAGATTTCGAAACCGACGGTAACGGCTCGCGCTATACCTCGGTAACGGAATTCAATGACGGGGGTAACGATCACTTCCAACGGACCGATGGCTCCGACATTACCAACGCCACGGGGCCCTACACCGGCCAAAGTGGTACCTTCTACTTTGCCTGCGAGGACACCGATGACACGGACAGCGGTGGTAGCATCGGTGATGGCAACGACTACAAAAAAATTGACTTCAACCAAATCAATTCCACCGGCTGGACGAATCTGCAATTCTCCGGCCTTTTTGCCGTTGGTAATTCCAACCCAACCAATACCTACGATTACCTGGATGGTGCCGTCGTCTCCTACAGTACGGACGGGGGAAGTACTTACACCCAGGCCCTAAAATTTCGCTACGACAACGATCAAGGTGATGTTTTCAACGAAGATTTGGTCGTATTGGATGTCATCAACCAGAACTGTTTGATTCAAAACCCCAATGGTGGCTTTCCCGAAACTACGGATTGCGATGCCGAAGTACCCTTTCCCTTTACCAATGGTGCGGGTACCCTTTCGCAAGCCTTTGCCGCCTTTACGTTTAACATTCCCGACGGCAGCACCACGCTCGACATCCGGATCGAGTTGGCTTTTGACGCTTCGAATGAAGAATTTGCCTTCGACAATTTTATGATTACGGGAACGGAGCCTCCGCTCATTCCCGTTTGCCCCACGGTCGCTAGCCTCATGGCTTCGGCGTCCTCCGTCTGCGACAACGAAACCTTCGACCTCACCGCCAGCGGCCTGGCCGACCTGGCCTCCGCTGACAATATGGACATGGATTACGGCATCGAATTCGTTTCCTTTACCTCGACCCCCGGCGATCCCTACACGGGAGGAACTTCACTCGGTACGGTTCCTTTTGGGAGTCTGACGGCGGGCAATACGACCGCTATCCTCTCTTCGGCCAGCATCATGGCCTCCGGCAACTACGAAATTTACGCCATTCTCAGTCCGGCCCCGGCCGATATGACCTGCCGCCCCTCGGCCATGACCACACTCGAAATCTTGGCGGCGCCCTTCGTCTTTATCGAAGTTGGTGGTGACTTTTGCGACGGGGATGCCCCTTTCACCATTGATGCCGCAGTCGGCCCCACGGGGGGCACCTTCTCGGGCCCCGGCGTCACCGACAACGGGAACGGCGTCGACTTGAGAGTAGATCCCGGTGCGGCGGGCGTGGGGGTGAGACCCATCACCTAAAACTTTACCGAGGGCGAAGGATGAGCGAATTCGGCTACGGGTACCGTCACGGTCGTCGCTGGTCCTATGGTAAGCTTTACCGCTCTGGCCGACCTCTGTATCACGGACGGTGTTCAAACCGGCCTCAGTGGGGGGCTGCCCTTCCCGGATACCAGCGCCACCGGTGGTATGGGCGTTTATTCCGGCCCCGGCGTCACCGACAACGGGAACGGCGTCACCTACAGCTTTGATCCCGCAGCGGCGGGCGTTGGCGTGAGCACCCTCACCTATACGTTTACCGACGGAAACGGTTGTGCCGCCTCCGCTTCCGACGACGTAGAAGTATTGGCCATTCCCACGGTGACCTTCACCGCTTTGGCGGACCTTTGTAGCGACGCGAGCGTTCAGGTTGGTCTCGGCGGTGGTATGCCTACGGGCGGTGTTTATTCGGGTCCCGGCGTCACGGATGACGGCAACGGGATGACCTATAGCTTTGATCCGATCGCGGCGGGCGTTGGCGTGAGTACCATCACCTACACCGTTGGCATCAGTGGTTGTGACGGCATGGCGATGGACGATGTCGAAGTATTTGACTTGCCCAGCGTGACCTTGACCTTGACCACTACGGAGTACTGTGTGGATGATCCCATCGACGTTCAACCCGTAGTGGGACAGCCCACGGGGGGTACCTATTCGGGCCCCGGGGTGAGCACGGGCGGGGTCAATCTCCTGTTTGATCCAGCGGCGGCTGGCGTTGGGGTACACACGGTCGTCTACACCTTTACCGACATGAACGGTTGTACCAATACGGATTCGGAAGACATTACGGTATTCGACCTGCCCACGGTGAGTTTTACGGCCCTGGCTGACGTCTGTATCAACGACGGTGTTCAGATGGGCCTCGGTGGGGGCTCGCCTACGGGCGGAACGTATTCGGGCGCTGGCGTCACGGACGATGGCAACGGCATGACTTACAACTTTGACCCGGCGGCAGCGGGTGTTGGCGTAACTACCATTACCTACACCTTTACCGATGACAACACCTGTACCAATTCCGCTACGGATGATGTGGAAGTCCTTGCCCTACCCACGGCCACCTTTACGGCGCCAGCCGATCTTTGTATCGACGCGGGCGTACAAGCTGGTCTCGGCGGCGGTATGCCGACGGGCGGTGTTTACTCGGGACCTGGGGTTACGGATGATGGCAACGGCATGACCTACAGCTTTGATCCGATGGCGGCTGGTGCTGGGGTACAAACGATTATCTACTCCGTCGGTATAAGCGGTTGTGATGCCATGGCTTCGGACGATATTGAGGTTTTTGCGCTGCCCACCGTTACCCTACAGACGGCTCCTTACTACTGTCTGGATGCTCCCCTCCAAGGTGCCCCGATCGTCGGTGGCGCCCCGAACGGTGGAGTCTATTCTGGCCCCGGAGTAACGGACAACGGCAATGGGATAAGCTACAGCTTTGATCCCGTAGCGGCGGGCCTGGGTACGGCTACCAAGCGGAAGAGCACACGTCTGAACCCAGTCACG
>ERZ1740065.1877-NODE-1877-length-12872-cov-11.500273_pt1 | contig 12872 bp, 7 predicted proteins | sample MGYA00581738_ERZ1740065 | MGnify/ENA primary metagenome ERZ1740065 (study PRJEB43018, sample SAMN04849749) | marine metagenome | isolation source: floating plastic debris | place: Pacific Ocean | collected 2008-09-01 | study: EMG produced TPA metagenomics... | reverse complement strand
TCCCATCTCCCCCTTCCCATCTCTCTCACTCTCTAATTGTAGTTGGTAATTTAGTCCCACGGATAGCGTTAATACGTCACTTCATGCCTCAGATGTCTCATCATGAGTTATAATTGGCTCACTGTTATCAGAATACCAATCTCCTGTGACTGCAGACAGTGCATTAGTCTGACCCTGTTCTCTACAATCATGGATCAGCTCGTACACGCTCACACAATCAGCGCTGCTTCTATGGCTAGTTAACACATTACGGCTATGACCTAATTCAGTAACCTAGTTCAATGCTCTCGAAAAAAGTGATCTAGTTCACTGACCTAGTTCAGTGACCCGGTTGTTGGCTGCCCTATGGCCCTTGTCCATTTGGTCTAGTTACTCGTCTATATTGTTATCATGTCGTATGACTTTAATTTTCTCTGTTCGCAGCAAGAGTGTGCCAAGTATTGGCACAATATATACAGCATGTTTGGAGAGATCCATGTCCGTCAAGACTCCATGGTGTCCACATGTCACTACACTGTCCGGAAGTTTACCATATCTAAAGTATCGTCTCTTACTGTTCAGCATCCCACCCCCTCCCCCCCCCACCCATCCCCCGCCTCACTCCAATTAGTCTCTCTCTATATTTTTTATGATTGCTTTCGGTTCTTCTGTCAAAAGAAAAAGGCTCTTTCACACAAGCGTGCAAATGATTTGTTTTGCCTCTGTGTCTGTGATGTTGTACTTCAATTTGATTGCGTTTCCCCAATTATAAGATTTGTGTCTAAAAATGAATGATAGCAGTACTATATTCCCTCAACTATAAGAAACGTGTCTAAGGAAGTGAGGCTATCCTAAATTTGACTTTATGCTTAGTCTTTATTTTTCTGCCGCTTACAAAACTAATATGGCAGGATATATTCACAACCAAGACATTCGAATCTATGCTGATGCCTGTGTAAGATTTAGGGCGTGTCATATGTTTGAAGGGCGTGTCATATGTTTGAAGGGCGTATCCTATGTTTGAGGGGCGTGTCTTATACTGGATGAGTATGTCTTGTATTTGAGAGAATACACAATAATAGCAACGTATTTAATTACGAATGATTTATGTCACATACTTTCAGGTTGGCGTTCAAAAGGAACGCCAGGTAACTCACTTTCAGTTCCATTCCTGGACGGAGCAGGAGATACCAGATGTGGCCGCGGTGCTCGAATTTCAACGCAAGGTCAAAAACTGGTACATTAGCTGTGGCAGCCAAGTTCCAATGCTGGTGCATTGTGGGTAAGATTCACCAGGCTGCTACTCGTCATCAAAGATAGCAGTATACTAGCATGACCTTGACATTTGTATAGAAAACATAGTCTATTGGTTATCATGAAGAGAGGCAATGAATACACACTGTACTACTGCTACTACAACAGGGACTATCGGCCAATTGTTGGTTATTGTGGATTTCCTATCGCGCTAATCGTTTGGTTACTTCATCTAGACTAATTAAATCCCACGTACCAGTGATTGTAGTATTGGATTAACTTAATTGACTTTCATCATCTATTATGGTTTTATGATTTAGTCGATTCAATGCTAGAAATATCCCACACCCTGCAGCAACTGCTGCTGCTCTCATAGATATATGATCGTATTTCTGGTATGGTATAGTTCATAGAGTAGATGGAGTGTACCCAGTCAGGCTATAGCACGCTGTTAGTACTAGGGTAGGGTAAGGAGAGTAGAGAGGGTGTATACCTAGTCAGTCTATCTTCATCTGTGTGTTGTCAGTAACGGCTCTGGGCGGACTGGGACCTTCATAGCTCTGGATATCATACTGGATAACCTTCACGCTAGAGACACTGTAGACATTCTCTCCACCGCTGGAAGCCTTCGCAAAGTTCGACCGTCGATGCTGAACCATGAGGTTTGTGCTCTTAAAGCAATCGCTGTTTGTAGAAATATATTGTGATATTCGTAGGTATTCTGTAGGTGACCGATTATTTGGGGTTGATTGCCATTATGGGCTGGCTATACACAAAAATTTTTCTACTCTCCACTGACGGTGCTTTCTTACAGACAGGGGAGATAATAGTAGCAGGCTGCCTTCTGATTGGCTGCTAGGACAAGGTGGGCGAGCTCATGTCTACACTTGCCCTGACTCACACACTGACTACGCAATAGGTCAAACTAAACACCTTGACTGGATAAAGCAGTGTAACATGCAAGCCCTTGCTCAACCGTTGAAAACGGCAGAACTGGCTGACAAAAGAATACAGGAGCATCTGTTAAGTGTTTCTGACTCAGGAATGCGATAGTTTAAGAGCTCCTCTCCCCCTTTCCATTGGTATTAGAGCTCATAGTAGCTGCAGTAGTTAAATGTACCACCAATCAAGATTGGAAAACCAGCGATAGGAATTTTAGTCCTAGAATGTTTGAATATCCCATAAAAAGCCGGAGATTTTTCACTCGCGATTGGGTGGAGCATTGCGTTGTCTGTTGCTTGGAAATATTTTGTGATGTGAGACTCACCCATTTAATTCCCTGATATACAGAACCAACTGAAGTTTCTGTACGAAGCTCTGGCTGACGTGCTGAAGTGTGGCGTGACGGCAGTGAAGGCGGGAGAGTTGAGCTCTCTCGTTCAGCACATGGCAGTGAGAGACACGACGACAAAGGCATCTGGATTCGAGAAAGAATACAAGGTAACCTATATCCAATGTGGTATGACCTCAAACTGAACGTCAAATGAATTCAGTTTCATTTCTGATACATGGTGAAAGTGATTTTTATTCAATGTTTTTCATTCCACTCCATCCCATTTATTCATTAATTCCTCTATTTATTAACTCAGCTATTCATTCATTCATTTATTCATTTTCATCAATCGATGAGCTTCATTCATCTCTTCCTTGACTTTTCTACTCATTCATTCTTTCATCGATGCCTTCGTTTTTGTTCTCAGCATCATTACATAAGTATACCAATCTGTAGACACTCCATGAGATTGTACCTCGTCTCACAATTGGTGACTGCGCCGGCGGCCATCGTGGAGAAAACAGACGGAAGAGTCGAGACATCATGATCCAGCCACGTAAGCTAGCCAGTAGTTTTCGTTTACTCTCAGTCTCTCTGTTTTGTTTCCATAATCCAAGACGCCTATGTCTCTGTCTATGTCTATGTCTATGTCTATGTCTCTATATCTCTGTTAATGTATCTATGTCTGTCTCTATGCCTGTGTCTATGTCTGTCTCTCTGTCTATATCTATGTCTCTGTCTATGTCTCTATGTCTATGTCTCTATGTCTATGTCTCTATGTCTATGTCTCTGTCTTTGTCTGTGTCTATGTCTATGTCTAATTACAGCGGAGAGAGCACGGCCATACCTGATGACTTTCGACAGCAGCGACAGTTCCGACTTCATCAACGCTGTCTTCACAAACGTCGGTTTGACTTTACGCTCTGAAAGGAAATCTGTGAATTTTTGCCATAATTTGCCTCGCTGTTTCTAGGGCTACAACTCAGCCAACGAGTTTATCGTATCACAATGGCCTCTGAAGAATACGTGTAATGATATCTGGCGTCTGATATTTGACACTCATGTCACGTCTGTCGCCGTTCTCCACGACTGCAACACATCAAGAGTGAGAGGCTATGTTTGACCTTGACCTTTGAACTATGTTTGGATTCATTACAGCCATTAGTAGGCTTACTGTAAGATGGCTTAGCGATTAGCGAACTGTTTCTTTCTGATGTAGAACTGGTACAGTAACTAATCAGTAGCTCTACCTTGATAAATCATTCCTACTACCTTCAGCTGACCGAATCATGACCTTTTGACCTATATTATGCTTCCTGTTGACCTAAATCCGTGACATATAAAAGGCTTTAGATCATCATCCCTTTGGTCAAACCTCATCTGCATGTGATGTTCTGAACTGGCCGATTGAAACCACCAGATGGTGCATCATAGCTAGTAAACTGTCCAGTTCAAGTCAATCTCTACCGGCTATCCACGACTGTGAACTCCATAACATCAGCTGTCAGTACATAAATGATGGCTGTCAATTTTTTTAGGGGTTTCCTGAGTTCTGGCCGAAGAAGGAAGGAGTAAAAGAGCGTTATGGTCCCGTCTGTGTGACGCTTGTCCGAACTGAACAGTCGCAGAGCCTGATAATCAAAACATTCACCGTCAAAAAGGTGGGAAATTTCATCGCTCAAATCCAGCAGCGCAAAGTAACTTTTACTTTACGCCTCATAGTGATCTTAGATATTTCCCGTCAGAAGATCAGTGTCAGTTTTATTTAGACAAACTAATAGTTAGGATCACATGACACTAATCCCATACGTAATCCTCGCTGTCGAGATTTGTGTACTGTACATACTGTACGTACTGTACATACTGTACATACGCCTTGTGTTGTATGTCTGTTGTCAATGGCTTCTGTTGTACATCCGTATTCCTAACACGTGTACCTTCCACATCCAGGTTTTCTATATCGACTTAGTAGAATTCAACTCCAAGAGTTGCCCTTTAGATGAACGGAAGGTGATGATTTCACATCTCTACGTTATCACTAATATCACTGCACCTGTCAGGAGGACACAATTCCCAAATTGAGTTTTTAGTGCACTGTTTATATGTACATAACAGCGCCACGGTTCAGTTATCCATCTACTAGTAAATCACATGTCGTTTTACTCTCTGTTATTAACACAGCCACAACTTCTATTATCGTTTACCTTCACACTCTAAACAACCGTGTATCCCACTCAGATTGAAACTGTCGCCCAGAAATTCATTGGCAACTAGCTTTCTTACGATAAATGTGTTTTTTGTAAAACTATCTTTCCCAGCCTACATTCCTCCTAATTGGTCAGTGTTTCCAAGCGTGTCATAGCTAGTTTTTATGTAACTCAGTCTCTTCATGCGGTCTGATGTTGAAGAAGTGAGTGTGAGAGCTTCCGATTGATCTTCTATCAATCTTCTTCTCGGAAGATTTCACTACAAAGAATTATGCCTCTACCTTATACTCATACTACAATGAGTTGTCTTCTCTTGATTTCGACGCCGAGCTGCTGATTCAAGGATCGGAATTATGTAGTTATGATTGTTTATATACGACTTAAATTATTACTAACAACAAATATGTGAAACAATCTTATGATTCCACCCGTAATATCCCAAGCATCGAGATATCAGTCAGCTTGGCCATCAGCGATCGCCCAGCGGTCACGGAATCAGGGTGTTCTTGTGCCATCAGCAAGGAGGAAAGAAACCACCATTGATTGCTCTTTATCCATCCTGAGAGAGAGAGAGAGAGAGAGAGAGAGAGAGAGAGAGAGAGTAGCCTGTGTTTGATTACTGTTTTGCATCCAATCATAACAATCATTCATTCAATTACTTACTCCTTTCCGATGGTAATTATCTCCCCATGCCCATTTCAGTGAGTATGCCTGAGCAATCTTATGTATTGTTTGTGTTCTAGAAAGTCCTATACAAGAGTATAGGGCATCACATACACGAAATGGGAGAGGTGAATAATCTCGAATTAATGCCTTCTTCCGACAAAGCTATGACTTATGCCCAACTTGATACGACCATTTCCTCCATCCTGCCATCCTCTTCCAGTCGCTCACTCAAGATGAATGTTCTCTAACGTACTTTGATCTTGATGACGACCAATGCCAATTGCAATTCCAATGCCAATGCCAAAAGTGATGATGATTATGATAACGGGCAGATTCTGTTAAGCCTTCGGTTTCAGATAATCAAAATTGACTGTTTTTGGGAGGTAATAGTTGAGTAAACAAACATGAAGGAGTGAAAAGAAAGAGGATGACAGGGTAGAATAGGCACCCTTCGCATCGTGACTTGAATCTGCATTTCAGCTTATTGACAGCCTGCGCCATTCTATCTCTCTCTCCAACTCAGTGATCAGTGATCCTGAACTGATTTGACGCTGACTACAGACACACTATTCCACTACTAACACTAGCCTGAAAAAGGTCTAGCCACTGATCTGCTGGATATGTGACTCACACTAAACACCGAGGCATCTTAGTAATCATAGGCTTTGATAGCACTTCAATAAAATGTCACCTAGTGCATATGGGTGATCATATCGCCTATGTAGTCCTTCCACGATCCACTCACACACTGATCTCTAACCAGCACCACCTCACTGAAGCCAGCACTATTGATCTCGGGTAATAGCTGGAGTTGTCCTCTCGTTATTAGGCGCTCATCAACCCTGCTGATATTGCGTCATTTGGAGCCGAGTCCCGTCCTGTGCAGATTTTGTTCCTCAAGAACTGGCCAGACGCGCAGAAAGTTCCGCCGCAGAACTACAGTCTGCTCGACCTGATCGACAGCTCGTATAAATGGCGCAAGTCTCAGAACAGCCTAAAGACTCCCACTCTAATCATCAGCAAGTGAGTCTCATCACTCATCGGCCAAGTGTGATAACTAATAATAATAGTAATGATAGCAATGATAATGATAATAGACATGGGTGTCTCTGTTTTCTCAGATAGCTATGCATTGACTTTGGACTTGTCTTCCCCCTACTAGGCCCCACGTCCACATGTGTTGAATGTTGAGTCTCAGATAGTCACATTATCACTGGGACAAGCAGGAAAAAGTCGAAAATTCAGCTTTGTAGTCTGAGAAAGTCGTAGCCTGTAGGTTGTAGGTAGAACTTTACCACTGCTTTAGATTTGCGCTGTCTTGCTGTTGGCATTATCGCCACTCAGACCATGAGGGGCCAATCATGGCTGATTACATCTCTCTTGGTGAGTTTGTACATGAACTGTATTTCTATTTCCAGGGACGGTGTTAGTCGCGCAGGAATCTTCTGCACTCTTTCCATCTGCCTCGACAAATTGCGGGCCGAAGGTGAAGTCGATGTCTTCAACGCAGCCAGGACAGTCATGCAGAACCGACCACAACTTATTGAGAACTTGGTAAGGATTTGCATCATATACACTGTCTGTTACTGTATCCCACCTCACATCGTCCTGTCCTATGCAACTCTTTGCTTCCTTGCGACACTGTTTGTAGGTGGAATACGTATTGATATATCACTGTGTAGATATAGTGTATAAAAAATTGACCAAAAGCTGAAAGCATCATTAATTTTAGTGGTTAGTACAACGCCGTTACCTCAGAGTGCGTGTGTTCCTGATCCTATTACATAGTGCCATGTGTGCTGAGTAAGATAAGACAACTCCTACTGCATGCATTATGCCTGGTTTGCAGTAGGTTGCTTTGATGTTGATTGGATCTCGTCTCCAATGCTTTCGTCTCACCTCTATTTGTCAGAGTGGAATGATGAACAGTCATTTTCTTCATACGCATGGACGTTTGTACTATTGTAAATGTGGTATTCATTGCAGCCTAAAGTGTAACGGTTTTAGGTGAGGGCAATGATACCGGTTTTAACAATAACGGATCGGGATGAGTGACACACAGGCTGACTAAGCTCCATATAACTAAAACTAATGTTTTCATACCGTTGCTGAGCAACTAGTTATAAACGCTATAAATAGAACCTCTCCATAATTACCACATTTACAGTACTTTGTTTTCAGTTTTTTTGCAGTGTGCTTGTTGCGTCTGCGGCAGTTTATGCTGCCTCGTTGCCACTGCCTGTTCATCACCACGTATGAGCCAATGAGATGACGCCCATATCAACATGTTATGTTGAATTGTGATTTGTTGTACAGGTGGAGTACATGTACTTATACACATTCCTAAAGGCTGTGTCAGACAGCATGGCGACTCGTGTGTCAGTGGTATCACCACTCCTCATCGACACCCGCTCCAACCATCGCCCGCTGTCAACGAGCAGCCAATCGAGCGACCAACACAAGTCAGCTGACAGGAAGAAGCTGCTAGTCACCCTCTCTTCATTGTCACCTAATGGACACCAAGCGCCTCAGGCTGGCAGTAACCGTGGCAACAAAGTCAGAACTTCTTTGAACGTAAAGCCAGCCAGTTCCAGTGAGCAGAAGTTCACTGATGGCAAGGGCTTCCTTCATTACGCTGTATCGGCCACTGACCAGCAAGAGGAAGAGCTTAAGAGCCAAGACGACACAGTATCATGTGCCAGTTCATTCAAAATGGACTCCGATGTTTTGAGCTTGGAGAATGCAGAGTTCTCCTTGCAAACCTACAACAACAACTACTTAGCACAAAGGCAGAGTGATTGACACTACTAGTCGGCGGACTGTGTGCTATAGGAAGGCATGCCTGTACACTCGCCTCCTGCTATTTAGCGATGGTGAATTGGCGGCAGTAGATAACTGCACCGGTAGCCTCATCTTTAGAATCCTCAAATCCTTTCACTATGCAATCATAGGTCATGTCACCCTGTACCATGTTATCGATCAAGTGAACATTAGGAACAGCTGATAATTACAGCGATGCCGATAATAATAATAACACTAGTACCATTGAGTCAGATTTCTGATGATTGTATGACAGTGTCCCAGTAGATACGGGCAGCTTCTGTAATACAAACGCGTACACAGGCCCAAGGTGTAGTGTGTAAAAAAAGTACTAAGCTAACAGTACCACAACAGAAGGTACAGGTGGGAGAGAATAGAGAAAGGAAGATGGCTATTCATAGAGGTATAATACAAAAAAAAAATGATTCGGTGTCTACTGGACTACTGGACTTCTGGCGGGGTAGCTGGAAACGAGGCTATCTCTAAGCCGTTCTGTTCTAAAGTCCTTCTCAGCAGATTGTTCTCCTCCTTTACTTGATCGAGCTGCTGCCGTAGGACCTCGTTCTCTACAGACAGCTGATCCGTCTCTTTGAGGCTTTCCGCAAGGCGCAGATTGGCGTTCTTCAGGTCCTGGATGTACTCACATGCCTTCGACAAGATGCCGCTTTTACTCTAGAAGCAGATCGACGGTGCTTAGCAACATGGCGGCCGTTATGGATAATTTATTGGACAGTAGAGATGGTATTGCATACCACAGCAGATGACGCAGCAGTTGTTTCCGAACAGTCGGGTATCAGTTTACTCAAGGCTACAATCCAGTTGTTTATCTTGTCCCTTCTCCGCCTCTCGACCTAAATACAGCCAGCCAATCAGATTCATTGACACCAGTCATGCAATAAACAAGCAGGACATGGCCAATACCAAGCTATGGCACCATCCTCCACGTAGCTCATAGCTTGGCAGACAATCATGCATGCGGTCCCAGGAGGAAACGTGAACTGAAGAGAGGAGACAACTACCGAAGAGTACTGTAAACCCAAATATTATAGCGGACAAAATATTATAGCGTTTTGCTCAAATGAGCAACATTTTTAATAATAATAATAATAATAATAATAGCTAGAATGTTTAGCGATTTCCTTCAAGCTTATATGTAACATAAAGAACTATCAAAAATATAGCGTTCAACTTTAATAGCATTTTCTCCAAGTCGCTATTATAGCTATTATTGTGAGGTCGCTATTATAGCTATTATTGTGAGGCCGCTAGAATATTTGGGTTTACAGTAGTCCAATGAGCCGCAGTGACTGACCTCGTTGTGAGTAGTGCGCCGTCTATCATCTCTGTTGCTGTATTTGCCACCGGAAGACGACTGAGTGGTTATCCTTGCGGTTGACCTCTGACCTTGAATAACGTCCTGAGGTGACATCATCACGTAGAATTGACCTGGAGATAGAACAGTTCTTTGTCATGACTCTCGGACACAAGAAATGAGGTTCAGCATCATCGCAGAACATACGGAACCTTGCATGAGAATATACAGCAAATCACCACTGAAAGGTCTAAAATAAAATATAGAAAACCAGCTGCCCAATCGGGCTGATTGATTCAGCCAATTGAATATTTAGGTTTAGGTTTATAATTCTATTTACATGGATCTGGTCAAGTCTACAGCCTACAGCTCGGATTAAACTGTGCGATTACCTCCTTGTGTGGCTATATTAGTCACCACAGCGTCTCCATCTCCTGCTCCACTGACAGAAGAGGCAGGTATGTATGCGAATGCTCCATCAGTTCCTGGGTCTGCTCCTCCTGCACCGCCAAACGGAAGCACAGCCTAGAAATACACCAGCATCTGGAACTGTGCGAGCAATAAGCAACCAATTGGCAATTAAAAAGTAGACAAAGCCATTGAATTGGAGTCAAAACGTTTACATCTATGCCAAAGTTCCTGAGCTACCTGAGTTCCAGCAGGCAGTCCGGTGGCAATCAAGCCCTGTTCATCCCCCTCTGTCACCTGGAGAACTCGATACGCTACAGCCTGCTGATTGCCAGATTGGAATTGATCATCTCCTTCTGCCAGACCTGCTTCCTTTTCATCATCAGGACTTCCCCTGAAATCAGCCCAAAGGACGAATATTCACATGCATTGTCTCATATACGAAAACTCTAACATTATTTCATTTTACGACTTATTCGACATTACAGCAGAGTTGCCATAAGCCATCGTACACGATGTCGTACAGTAAGATAAGGTTGGTACTAGATTGTTGGCAGACATTTGACGGTCTTAATCGAGGTCACATGACTGTCCGGCTGACCAAATCTGGAAAACTAGACTTGAGCCCGCGATGTTCGTTTGCATTTAGTACGCTCGTCTAGGCGCTTAGCTACTTGTTTTCGCTGAGCTTGAGCAGCCGAGTCTCCAAAAATGCTTAACAGTTGCATACTTCATGTCAGCATACGTACGTGTTTTCCAGTTCTGGCTGCAAATCGTCCATTTGTCTCAGCAAAGTATGTATGTTTTGAAATTCCCTGGAAAATGTGCTTTGATCACGGGACCAAATAAACTGATCACATGAGCTAAAATGGCGAACGATGATGAAGAAGAACTTTGTAACCCAATATTACGACGCGGGGCGAACTTTCATTGGCACGTATTGATAAGTAAAAGCGTTGTTTCTAATACGGAATATATATTTTATCAGATTTATTCCAATTAAAAGCATATAGATTACTGTCTAAATTGCGAACACTTGAGCATTAGACAAATTACTATCGCGGAAGTAGGTAATGGTGTGCAACTGAAACCTACGAGAGTTGTCTCCTCTCGATTCTTTGACTGCCGAACCACTGTATTTAAAACACCCCCCTGACCCGCAGACGACAGACCACGTTGTTTTAGATGACTCAGGGATGAACGAACCAGCCTACAGACACATTGTTCGCGGAAGCAGAAGGTAGCTAATAGATGCACATAGTGATCGACAAGCTCTACTTAGACTTGCAATTCGCCAGTAGCAGTATGTTAGCTTTGTGGTTGGTTTTTGTTACAGGAATTACCCATTCATTTGAAGATAGCTTAGCTTACCGATGAAAACGTGGGGATGCTCCGCTAAAGAACAGTGCTAACTCTTTGGTCACAGTTACCTCATGGGACTGGAAGTGCTTTTACTGCTAGACAGCCCCTGTTCAAGTTTTCTAGGTAAGTTGGCTGCTATTATACACTACTGCATCTGCTCCCCTAAATCTAACTCATCATGTACTTGCCCGCAAAGCTACCGGTTTTTGTTATGCAACCTTTGCTATTAGTAGTGAACGTACAGGTTTTGGCAGCCTGCATGGTTGTTGCAGTTTAAATACGTTGGCGTAATGCTGCAAAGTTAAGGTGGCTAGTGGTAGGGCCTGACAGACGGAACAGTTGGAGCAATGCTTCGGGTTTCTTCTGTGACAAAATATTATAATGTTATCAGCAAAGATTACAGTTACACTATATAAGGCAATAGTTGGTCGTATGGTTTGGAGACAGCTGCATTGACAAGAGAGTGTGTCATCCGAAATGGTGGATGATTAGATGTCTGGAATTATTAGTGGGAGTGACAAAAATGGACAAGATCAGGAATGAGTGCCTTTGGGGAACGGCATGTGTGAGACATGAGAGGGCAGGAGAGGGTAGATTGTGATGGTATGGACATGTGGAAAGAAGGACGGAAGGAGACATTGGGAGAATGATGTTTGGAACTACCAAGTAGGTGGGGCAGAAGAACACTGAAAATAAGGTTTATGGGTGCGATCATGGAAGATGTGGAGGTGGCAGAGGCATATGAGGAAGATGTGTGGCGGAGTAGAAGCAACCAGACGATCTGCGTCTGCAGTGGCGATCCATAAGGAGCATACGAAGTAGGAAGATTTAAATGTTCCGGTGCTCCTCATAACTGACTCAGTGCAACTGAGATGCCGCAGCCTGTTTGTCTTACTTATTGTAGCCACTTACCTGTTTGTCTATTGATAATCGCAAGAGTTGCACGGCGATGCAGTAATGTAATCATGGCAAGTATTATGAGAGGTCATTGTAGACACTGTCGACAGTGTAATATGTGTGGGAATTTCGTTATCTGTCTCAGAACTGCTCGTGTTCGCCACCGCATCACTCGCACTGATAAAACAGGCGTGTGAATGTGACATTGGAGTTGTCTATCCCTGTAAAGATTTGGTATCAGAGTAGCCAGCTGGCTGTACCCAGCACAACATTTCTATGACTTTACAACATGACCCCTATGAGACCAGGTGACAGGTAGTCACTTCATTAGACTACAGTCAGAGAACTATTATAGTTCTTCCCTCTCTGTTTTATGCTATCCAGTACTGTATTTGCTTTTCCTGTTACAGGAATAACCCCAACCAATTGAAGACAATTTACCATTGAAGACATGGAGAAAGCTTGGTTATAGGACAGTGCTCACTCTCTGGTCACAGTCAGTTAGCTTGTGGAACTTCTGGTGCTTTTCCTGCTCTCCCTCACAATTCCATATAATCTGGTACAAGCTTTCCAGGTAAGTGGGCTCCTGTTCTGCACCTCTGCATATCCCCCTCCCCCCAACACAGTCTAACACAGTCCAACACAGTCCAACACAGTCCAACACAGTCCAACACAGTCCAACACAGTCCAACAC
>ERZ1740065.1876-NODE-1876-length-12880-cov-4.395634_pt1 | contig 12880 bp, 9 predicted proteins | sample MGYA00581738_ERZ1740065 | MGnify/ENA primary metagenome ERZ1740065 (study PRJEB43018, sample SAMN04849749) | marine metagenome | isolation source: floating plastic debris | place: Pacific Ocean | collected 2008-09-01 | study: EMG produced TPA metagenomics... | reverse complement strand
ATTGTGTGCATAAACTGCTATGCAGTGGGCGAGCAAAGCATCTGCCTCTACCTCCGCCAAGGGATCCTCTGGACCGATCTAGACAAAACTAACGCCGTGGGTGAGGGCTAAGCGAGCGATGCCGGTAAAATCTTTTACCCCCATGGCAATATTTTGGCAGCCGTCGGTGGTAGCCGTACCGCCATTGCCAGGCACGCACAGCACCTGGGTAATGGCTGGATCCCTCAGCAGCGTTCGAGCGATCCCGTGCTCACGACCTCCGTTCCCAACGACCAAAATTTTCACCGCTGCCCGTCTCCTTTTGTCACCATCATCACTGGTCTCCCATTAAACCCTGTTCCCTTCAGCAGCCACAATGGGGGCTGTCCCCCTCCACGGCGATCGCCCTCAAATCGCTAACACCATCTAGGATCCTATTCCCATATTCCGCCCCTTATCCCGTCATCCACCTCGTCATAAATTTCCCCATAACAAGATGCTACCGTTCTAAAGGGCGCGCCCTAGAAAGCACTAGGGCAATATGTAAGGAGCAGTATTGTAAAAACTTAATTACGTAATTACGAAGCCCCGACGATCAAGCCCTGCCATCAACTAAACTTGCGGGTCAAACCCTTGAAATACGCGCTTACACGCTACGTAGACTTAACCAGATCTTAAGACGGATTATGCCAGCTATGACTACTTCGATTGTGACCGGTGCCGCAGGGTTTATTGGCTCCCACCTGGTGGATGCTTTGCTTGCGCGGGGCGATCGCGTCATTGGCATCGATCAGTTCAACGACTATTACGACCCCACCCAAAAGCGCCGAAATATTGCCCATCTGGCGACGAACGATAAATTTGAGCTGATTGAGGGCACTATCCAGGATTTAGATTGGGTGAGCCTGTTGAAAGATGTGGACTATGTGTATCACCAGGCGGCCCAGGCAGGAGTGCGGGCGAGCTGGGGGGAAGGGTTCAAGGATTACACGGCGCGGAATATTACGGCGACCCAGTTGATTTTGGAGGCGGCGAAGGTGACCCCGACCCTGAAGCGGCTAGTATATGCGTCCACGTCGTCGGTGTATGGGGAAGCGGAGACGATACCCACCAGCGAAAAGCTATGCCAGAAGCCAGTGTCTCCCTACGGCATTACGAAGTTAGCGGCGGAACAAATGTGCTGGCTCTATCACCGGAATTTTGATGTGCCGGTGACAGCGCTGCGGTATTTCACAGTGTATGGTCCTCGCCAGCGGCCGGATATGGCGTTCCATAAGTTTTTTAAGGCGGCCCTGGAGGATGGCAGTATTCCGATTTATGGGGATGGGCTCCAAACTCGGGATTTTACGTTTGTGTCGGATGCGATCGCGGCGAATCTTCAGGCGGCAGAAGCCGGGGCGATCGGGGAGATGTTTAATATTGGCGGCGGCAGTCGGGTGGTGTTGAACGAGGTGTTGGATACCATTGATGCGATCGTGGATAAGCCCATTAAGCGGGATTATCAGGGGCGGGCAATGGGAGATGCTCGCCATACCGCTGCCGATGTATCGAAGGCGAAGGAGATTTTGGGCTATCAGCCAAAGGTCTCGCTTAAAGAAGGATTAACGAAGGAGTGGAACTGGATTCAGCAGTTCTACAGCTAAAAAAAGGGCAGGTAATCTGGCTAAGTAATAGTTGCTTGGGAGAAAGTCGTCGAAGCAGAACACACAACCCGAAAGCCCATGGTGCCGCAACGACTTTCACGTAAGTTGTAACGACGGCTGGCTGACCGGCAGATTTCCGGACCATATCCCCAGGAGCAACCGCGTACTAGCTGGTTTGTTGACGTGCCATCAACCCATGGACTTCCGTTTGTGGGGGCGCCCTCATAATCGTCGTGCCAGGTGTCTTCACACCACTCCTCAGGATAACCGTGCATATCGTGTAGTCCCCAAACATTTGCAGGAAAGCGTCCCACCTCAGCTGCAAGTTTCCGAGCGACAAACGGTGCACCCAGGGTCTCTTCAAAGGCGAGGTCGAAAACCAAGAGAGCATCTTTCTGAACTGAAAGGTAAGTGGCCAAGTCCAAAGTTAAAGTTTCGCCAAAAGTAAATGGTGCTATTTTCCCGGCCCGACATGCATACTCCCACTGGGCCTCACTGGGTAATCTAAAGTCTTGTGATAATTCTCGTGATAAGCGTTGGCAGAATTCTCGAGCGTCATCCCAAGACACTCGAGAGACTGGAAACTCGTTGCCTCTGTAAGGAGAGTGACTTAAAAGTAGGCTAAGGGCGAACGCACTGAGTCTTGCCCCCCAACGCCATTGAGCCTGGGTGATGGGATAACGGCCCATCCAGAACCCTTGAGCAAACGTCACCCGATGCTGCGGTCCTTCGCTCTTGTTTCTCCCTTTCTCAGTGCGATGTGATCCCATAAAGAAGCTACCAGCAGGAACCCATACCATTTCCAACGGCGTACTTCCCAAATCAAAGATATGCCTTACTCTTTCCCCTCTTCTCTTCGTAATTTGACCGTCGAGGGTCACCGATGCTGCGGTGAAATTAAACGGTTTGCCAGACAGCGCCGCAGGCTTTGAGACGGAGACAGGTTCGGGAGATGGATGCTGCGCAGCGTAGTAAACATACTTATTGCCAGCGATATTATCGCCACTGCTCTGGTTCTCCTGGTTGATCTCTGTTGTTGGAGTTGGTTCTGGGGCGGGTGGTTGTTGCGGTTTCTGCTGGGGCTTAGATTGCGTTTGGAGCTGGAAAGGATGCTTAGGATTCTCCTCCCGAAATGCCTCGTACAACTCTTGTAAAGCGCTATTCCCCTCTGCCCAACGAACTAGATCAAAGCTCACCGTGTCCATTGGCTGGCTGCTGGCAACAATACTTTCCAGATGCCAGTCCAGCTCCTCCGCCACGAAAATCTTCAGCCTGCTGTAGTCCCGATAAACACTTTGCAGGGCTTTGCGAAATTGTTTTTTATCCTTACGCGTCCAAGCCATAGCCCATCAAAATCGGCAGTAATTTCTCGAATTGTAACCTTGGCGCTATCCTCTCTCACCGGTCTTGAATCGCCCCACAGCCCACCATCGGCTGATCCCCTGTCTGCCCGCGTTTGCCGCCCCTTTCCCAACTACGTCACCTGGGAAAAAAGGGTTTAAAATAAGCGAGTTCATGGTGGACGGCATGGGCAACATCGCTAAACTACGCGATTTCCATCGCCGCTACTTTTCACTGTCGTAATTTCGACCCCCTGCGGAGTAACTATGGTATTGGCCCATCAAGGCATTACAAATACTCATATTGAGAACTGTACGGTTCTTCCGACGCCAAACGAAATCAAAGCACTTCTTCCCCTGAACGGTTCCGCAGAGCGCACCGTCCTCAAGTTTCGCGGCGAAGTTGAAAATATTCTCGACGGTAAGGACTCTCGCCAATTTGTGGTGGTGGGCCCTTGCTCAATTCACCATATTGATTCGGCGATCGACTACGCCCGACGGCTGCGAAGATTGGCAGATAAAGTGAGCGACAAGCTGCTGCTGATTATGCGGGTGTATTTCGAAAAGCCTCGCACCACCGTTGGTTGGAAAGGGTTGATTAATGACCCGGATATGGACGATTCCTTCCACGTGGAAAAAGGGCTAAAGCTGGCTCGACGGTTGTTGATTGAAATTGCTGAAATGGATCTTCCGGCGGCAACGGAGGCTCTGGATCCCATTGTTCCCCAGTACATTAGCGATTTGATTACCTGGTCGGCGATCGGGGCGCGCACCATCGAATCTCAAACCCACCGGGAAATGGCTAGCGGTTTATCCATGCCCGTGGGGCTCAAAAATGGTACCAACGGCAACATTGGCGTGGCTCTCAATGCCCTAAAAGCCGCCCGAGGCTCCCACAGTTTTCTCGGCATTAACGCTACGGGGCAAGTCAGCGTATTCAGAACCAGTGGCAACCCCTACGGACATATTATTTTGCGAGGCGGCGGCGGCGGAACGAACTACGAGTCAGAGAAAATTAGAGCTGTCGAGAAGCAAATTGAGGACGCGGGATTACCCCCTCGGTTAGTCATTGACTGTAGCCACGGTAATTCTAATAAGGACCATACGCGCCAAGGGGGCGTTTTCGGGGAAATTATCGATCAGGTTAGAACTGGGAACCGATCCATTGTGGGCACCATGCTTGAGTCCCACTTGAATCCTGGCAACCAGCCGATCGCCCCCAGCATAGAAGCCTTGGAATATGGGGTTTCCATCACTGATAAATGCATGGGCTGGGAAGAAACTGAAGCCCTGCTAATGGATGCTTACCATCGCCTTTAAGGTTCTATTAGCATCTCCTGAAACTCCCTTGGTACTTCGCGGTGACCGTGACGGTTTTGTTATGCTCACCGCCAACCTAAACGAGCACGAACACCTCAGCAAGCATGGGCAACTATGAACAAAAAATTGGTTTGGTACATCAAGGCCCAAGCGGGCGTCCTGCTATTTCCCTTTGGTCTGTGCTTGTTCGGTCAGGCTGTTCAAAACCGTATTGCGGGTGATCCCTGGTTTTGGTGGGGCACCGGGAGCTTGGCGGTCATCAATGCTGGTATCGGCCTAATGATTGAAAGTGGTCTAATTGGCGGTTATCCTCGGGATCAACAGTCCGATGAGTCCTGAAATATCGGCACGAAAATTCCCTTGGGCACCCCCATTGGGCAATTCTTCTTAAGTGCCAGCTTGGTTAAGTTCCATATTGGGCGCTGTATTAAATGCTGTTGCCGTATCTTTCCGGTGGCAGGAGCTTTATGGATATGATGAGAAGTGGATGGTTATTCTGCATCAGCCCTATGGGATTATGGCGATCGCCCTCCAGAATTGCCCCTTGGGGTGGTTTAATCAAAGATACGAAGAATTATCCGCCAGCGCCAAACTAAGTACATCGACAACACATTATGTTAAAGGGATCTGTACTGCAACAACTTGTTGAACGCTGCCAACAAGGCTCCAGTCCCACTCCGTTTAACTATGGTGTGTACTACAAAAATACGCTGGTCTCCCTTTGCCACGCTTTGGAAGACAGCATCTTAGCGAATGGCTGCGCGCCCATTGTAATGACAGCGTTCCAGCGTGGAAAATGGTATTTGCAAGAGGCTGATCGCTACGCCAGCATTGCAGAAAAAGCCCACCACGTGATGATTTTGGCGGCCCCCGACGCGGGGTTTTCAGATCACCCCACTGGGCAGCTTGATAATGTGTCGTTGGTGTCTTTAACGCCGGAAGATCCCGTCTCCCAGGAATGGCACTTGGTGATTTTGTCGCCCACTTACACCGCTATGGTGATGTGTCAGGAGCTGACGGAAGAGGATTACGGTCCTGGCGGCATTCCAGAGGTGGATATTGAGCGCAAGTTTTACGGCTTTTGGACCTTTGAGGCGGATCTGGTGCTGCAAACGGTGGATCTGATGCTAGGCGCCTGCGATCGCTACAATCCAGAACTGCGTGATCGTTTAAAAGCCCAGGTGGATACCATTGCAGCGGATCTAGGGGATCGGGATACGACGGAGCAGCTCGGGGATACTGTGGATCGGGTGGTGACCTACCTTAAGGAAAGCCGCGCCATTTTACCGGGCACGGATTTAAAGTTTGCGGCGGAAGTTGCTCTGGACCGCAATCTAGCGTCTAATGAGTTTCAAGCATTTTTGCGTATGGCTCAGGCGATCGACCTTAGCGACGCGGCAAATCCCATGGCAGGGTCTGAAGTGGCGGCCCTCTGCGAGGCGATCGCCCAGCTATTGGACTTACCGGCCTGGCAAATTAAGCGCCTACGGCTGGCGGCCCTTCTGCACCGCATTGATTACTTGCCAGGCACTGGATACACCTTGGCTGACGAAGATGACAATAATGGCAATTCGGAGGGACCCACCTGTCCCCTACGTTCCGGAGCCCAGGCATTGCGTACGATGCCTAAGCTACGGGCGATCGCCCAAATTGTGAACCATCGCACCGAGCGTTGGGATGGGGAAGGGCTGCCGGGACAACTCGCCGCAGATGCGATTCCCCTAGAATCACGCATGATTGGTTTACTGGCAGAATTTCAACACTATGCCGCCAGTAGCGGGCTATCCCATAATGAGGCGATCGCTGCTGCCCTAGCCCACTGCCAAGCGGGAAGTGCAACATTGTGGGATCCGAAGCTAGTGGAAACCCTAGGATTATTGGCCATGGGACTGCAACAGGGACTGGGCTTACCCACTAGCCCCGTTAAAGTCAGCGCCGGACTCTGGACTTTAGACGACACCCCCGTTGTTTCAGCCGTTGACTCTCCAAGCAATTTAGCCAACGTCTAGCTGCTCAAACTTTACTCATCGAAAAGCATTAATTTAGATAATCGTTGGTAGGGCGTTTTCAACGACTTTATACCGCCTTTTCTAAATCCTAAATACTTGTTGGGAATAGATATTCAAGGCAAACCGATCTGAATACCCCGACTCATTAGCTCAATGCAGAGCTGACTGAGTGGGACGCTCCTTGGGCCTGCCTATCCGTTAACGAGTCTGCAAACAGGGAAAGGTCATAATCCCCCTCGATTTTCCGTTCTCGAGGAAGGACATTTGGCTTTCCTTATTCCGTTGAACTGAAATACTTGAATCTAAAGCTTGACCTTAAAAGCCAACAAGCAATGGCTTCTATGTATCTTAAATAACAAGCAATGCGGCGTGAACAATTTGCCTGCTTTTCAACGGCTGGGCAGTGTAAAGGCAATGTGGTCCAATCTCTGGATCCTCAACTCTACTCCCAAGAAAATTTGAACCTTGTTTAAGGGATTTACCCAGACTGCTAAGAACACTGACGCAGCAGGCAGTATGTCATGGACTATTCACTATTACGTAGATATACGGGGCTTTACGCCTTAACATTGTTATAGCTAATGTAACTACATCAAGAGATCGGCAATGGGGGGTGAGTATATTTACCATTGCTTGTGTCAAGATGCATCATGCGAATCAGGGAAAGCACGCAAGGAATAACGTATGAATCTACTCAATCGTCAGGTGGGATCTGCTCAAACTAGACAGGCGGCGCGCAATCAACAGGGGCATTTTGATGTCCATGGGGAGTCGTGGCTGGCACTAATGGTGGGAAATTCTCGGTGGCACTGGGGACAGTTTTTGGGCTACACCCTTCAGCATCAGTGGGATGTGCCTGAGTCCATTGGATTTACTAGTATGCCCGCGGATTTTAATGGAACTGTGGTGGCGGCATCGGTGGTGCCGAATGCGGTAGACCTCTTAAGCAGCAGTGTGAGGCTGGCTTACCCGGTGCGATCGCTAACCTTAGATGACGTGCCGCTGCAAAATATGTATCCTACCCTGGGTATTGACCGGGCTCTGGGAGTGTACGGCGCGGGCATAACCTATGGTTTCCCCACGATCGCCATTGATGCGGGCACGGCGTTAACGATTACGGTGGCAAATGGCGATCGCGAGCTATCCGGCGGCGCGATTATGCCGGGCTTTGGGCTACAGCTGCGAATGTTATCGGAGCAAACGGCAGGGTTGCCGCCGGTAACGGTACCGTCAGGGGCACTGCCGGAGCGCTTTGCTCGCGGGACTGCTGATGCCATTCGTAGCGGTGTGGGATATACCTTGGGCGCGGGAATTCGGGAGTTTGTCTCGTCGTGGCGATCGGTCTACCCCAACACCAGCGTGGTGTTAACCGGCGGCGATAGCGTGGCTTTATGGCGGCATTTAAACCTAATTGCGCCAGACTTAGCCGGCGGCATGGAATGTGACCCCAATGTTGTTTTTTGGGGCATGCGTGCTGTTATGGAGCGCCAGTAAACGATACGTGTGTTGAAAATACGGCGGTGTCAAGGCGCGTTGTAAAGACGTTAATATCTCTGCGTCTTCGATATCTCTGTGCCTTCACAATTTGTTCCGCGCTCTAGGTGCCAGCACCATAGTCATAAGTTCAGCATTTTTCCCCAAAGGTTTGCGGGCGTATGGCAACACGCCCCCATGTCCATTGCCCTATTTTGCTTAGGGTTGATAGACACACTCCACGACTCCGTTGCAACAGGCACGACAAGAATTTTGGGTAATTCAAAGTGGATTTAGTGGATTTATCTTAGACCTTAGTTAAAGGGCGACTAGCTGTTTTTTCGAGTTTAGGTACCGACGCAGACATTGCTTCTTCCAAAGGTGCTTTGCCGAGCCTTTCTTCTAGAACTCGCATCACTTGGCGTCCAAAATCCTTGGCGTCAGCTCGCCATGCTTCTAGGCAGACTTCCCCAAAGAAAGAGCCCAGGGGTTCTGGGTTCCACAGTAGCTTACGAGAATTCCACGGCATCATGCTCATGGGGTTATAGCCTGGCTTGAGAATGTTTTTCTCGAAGGCGTAATTTTCCAAATGGGTATGGGGTTGTAAACCAATAAAGAAGATAGCAGGCTCCACTTTATCTGCGCCAAAGACTTCTTCTAGGGCGCGATGGTAGGCGATTGTTTGGCGAATCGTTTCAAAGTTTTCGTCAATAACATTAAAGGAGTAATTAACAGAAACAATGTCGTTATAACCAGCTGCCTTTAAGTCTTTGCAGTTTTGTAAAACGGTTTTGAGGTTGTAGCCCATGCGCATTTTGCGCACTAGCAATTGGGAGCCGCTGGTGATGCCAATTTCAAAATAATTCATCCCCGTTTGCACCATTAGATCGCAAAGTTCCGGGTCTAAGTTGTCAGCACGAATATAGGCCGCCCAGTTAATATCATCCATGCCGGCATCTAGGATTTTTCTTAGCAGGTCTTTGGCATCGTCTATAAACCGCCGAGTGGGAATAAACTGAGCGTCGGTAAACCAGAAATTTCGCACGCCGCGATCATAAAGCTGGCGCATTTCCTCCACCACTTCGTCAGAGGGGTTAATGCGAACTTTTTTGCCTTCAATAACCGTATAAATGCAGTAGCAGCAACTGTGGGGGCAGCCGCGCTTGGTTTGAACGCCGATGTAAAAGTCTTTGTCGACGAAGTAAAAGTCGAAGCCGGGCCAAATGGTCTGGATGTAGTCGTAGTCGCAGGCGGTTTTTTCGATGGGGGCAGGGGCTTCGTGAATGAGGCGATCGCGAGGCTTTTCTTCACCGGCGACATAGCATCGCTCCTGATCCAGGGATCCACCCGCCAACAATTGGGTCAGTAGGGTTTCACCTTCGCCCACGGACACAACGCTGTCCTTAGGAAGCGATCGCCCCAACTGCTCATAAAACACACTCACAGCGCCGCCACCCACGACTGCCCGCGCCTCAGGATGGTACTGTCGTGCCCGCTTCAGCCCTCGCTTAATTAGTCTTTCATTGCGCCACAGCTCAGTGTAATAGGCGGTTGTCACCCGCAACCCACCCAGGGCACCACGCGCTTTAATGAGAGGATTTTTAGCATAGTAAAACTCAAAGGCGTGCTGGAGAGGATTGCCACCTCGTCCCCCCACCGGCGCATAAATTTGAATATCACGCCAGGAGAAGACCAGCAGATCTGGCTGAAACTCGTCCACTTCCCGGTCCAGCGCGGGCTTAAAATCCAACGGCGGCACTGTACCCAAGTCGAAAATGCGCTGCTCCACATCGTGAAACTGCTTATGGACGAAATCGGCCAAATACACCGCGCCAATGGGAAAAATTGGATTACAGGGCAAGCGCACGTAAAGAATGCGGTTATGCACAGGGCGCGTTGCGGTGGCTTGGTCGGTCACAGCCTGGATCCTCAGCAGATGTAAATAAGGGTTGACAGAGAGTTCTGAAATTGTTGGTGTGTACAAGCCATACGGTTTCACCCACATTGCTTTAAGGAACACTTTTATTTTTTATATATCTTAACGGTTTGTCCCCGGTCGCGCCTACGGTTGATGACGAAAAGTCGCGCATCTAGACGAGAAAGTGCTGAAAAGTAATGTTTAGTGAGAAAGGTTCCCCAGATCTTATGGGTAGGGCGATCGCTGAATTTAGCCCTAGATTCCCACTAAATTCGCCCCAAAGACGATGATTGTTTGGGAGCATTTCTTTCTTTGAAAAGGGCGAAGCCTCGTGGAAGTTTTTGTCAATTTTCTAATAAATCTCTAATAAAATGGCCGTTTTTTCTGTTGAGGAAAGAAAAAGCACCTCCTCCTAGATTAAGAGGTATTTAAGGAGAGGTGACTAATAGGAGAACGTCCGATGATTGTTGTTGTCTATGCGGAAAAATGACCTTAGAATCAACAATATCTGAGCGCATGTTTAGATATTTTCAGGGTCGCTTCATCAAGGCTTACTATCTGGTTCATCGGCGCGTCGGTGAATCCAATCCCTATTCCAGACATTTGGTGGTGGATTTGGAGCATTCTTCCTTTTCCATTGCCCTAAGACTTTGTGTTTGCGTCTTCTAGACTTAGCCAGTCAGAGGGGCGTCGCCATGGGGGCTGGTTGGGGGAAAGTGCTTTTCAAGATGGCCTTAGCATTAGGAATTTGATATCTCGTCGCATTTTTGCCGAGCTACCGGCCAGCGAAAAATAAGGTTAAGGAAGGCGGTTTGTCTCGAGATTATCTCGACAACGTTGGCGTTAATGCTGCTCAAGCTATTAACTGCAATGCTGCCTCTTGCCATTGCGAGATAGGAGATTCAAAGGCTAAGGACTGAGTAAACAACTGGCTAATTTATTTTGCTTGCCCCATTTGCTCCCGCTCAATGCTAATGGACCCTAGAACATTGCCCCCTGTTTCCTCTTCCCCAGCGCTCAAGGATTCTCCACCGCCTCGAGTCCCCCACGATGGGGACCCAGAAATGGATAATTCGCCCTCACTGGGTTTAAATTCTCGGCTTCGGGACTTGCCCACCCATCGCTATTCAATGGATTTGAATAGTCCTGGGCAGTTATTCCTTGATGCGTTAGAAGAGGATCCGCTCCTGCCGGGAACGATCTTGAAAGAGGATAGAAAGTTCGTTGGCTTTTTGTCGCGAAGGCGTTTTCGGAAACATTTAAGTCGACTTTATGGACAGGAGCTTTTCCTACGCCGTCCTTTGAAGGTGCTGTATAAATACGTCCAGGTGCAACCTTTGGTCTGTGAGTGTGACCTGCGGGTGGATAAGGCGGCACGGCTGGCGTTGAAGCGATCGCCCGAAACGCTCTACGAGCCCATTGTCGTAAGTTACAGCAAGGGCAGTTACGGTCTGCTGGATATGCACCAGCTTTTGATTGCCCAGTCTACGATGCACAAGCTGGCCGTACGTCAGGTACGGGAGCAAGCTCGGGCTCAAATTATCCAAACGGAAAAAATGGCCAGTATTGGCACCATGATGGCGGGGATCTCTCATGAAATTAAGAACCCTGTCAATTTTATTTCGGGCAACACCGTTTATTTAAAACAGTATGTGGAGGATTTATACGACCTGATTGATGCTTATCAGAAGGAATGCCCCGAGCGATCGCCTGACTTGTTGGAAATGGAAGAAGAAATCAATTTAGATTTCCTTCGCAAGGATTTATCCTGTCTTGTGAACAGCATTAAGGTGGGCTCAGACAAGCTCAAAGAGATTGTTACTGGACTTCAGCATGTTTCCTATGCCGGTAATAATGAGCACCGGGAGGCAGATTTAGCGGGCTGTCTAGATAGCACTTTAATTGTGCTTAATAATCGATTAAAAGACGGCATTGTACTGATTAAAAATTATGGGGAAATGCCGTTAGTTCCCTGTAATTCTGGGCAGCTCAGTCAAGTATTTCTTAATTTGATTAGTAATGCTATTGATGCCCTGCTGGAAGAGCGTGATCGCCGTCGCGAGGACCGTCGCAAAGAGATGGCCTCAGTTAATGCGGCTGCCGGCTCCCAGGTGAAGAAGCTTTCTTGGCAGGAACAATCAAAAATTATCACTGGCGAAGATGACGAATGGACGCCCACCATCGAAATCACAATGTCCATGCGCAGGGGACCGGATATTTCCTTGCAAGGATCCCGTGTGGCGGGGGAGGATCGGGCTGACGATGATAGCTCGGGGAAGGATATTACCCTATCGGCAGATTGGTGGGTCTCAGTGATCATTGCCGATAATGGTCCGGGGATTCCTGAAAATATTCAAGCTCGTATTTTTGACACATTTTTCACCACAAAGGCGATCGGAAAGGGCACTGGATTAGGGTTAGCCATTAGTCACGATATTGTGGCCAAGGGGCATGGGGGATATTTGTGCTTACAGTCTCCTCGTATGGACGCCGCCGATAAAACCTTGGATCATGCTAACCATGGGGATTCCTCTGCGGATTCGACTGTTAATTTAGCCGATACGCATGGGAACGAAGATCCGGAACGCGCTGGCAACACCAACATTGGTATGGGTGATTTGCCAGGGACACTCTTTGAAGTGTTGCTGCCTTTGGAGGCCAAGGACAATCAAGATAATTAGGCCGTTAATAGAGGGGGGCAAAAGCCATATTGGCGGGCTTTGAAACACTCTTTTAAAGCTTTATTGCTCCCTGGTTGAGAGTCTGTACGATAGGGGCTTCAGCTTTTATGCTTGAAATATCTGCCGTGTTTTTTAGTGTTGGTTGCGTTTAGTTTCGCATCCTGGAGTATGGGTATTTCTGTGGGCGATCGCCTAGTGATCCAGGCTGAGATTTTTCCGTTTGGACTATTGGGATTGGGGATTGGGGCTGCGTTGGCGATCGCCCCAGCCCAGGCTCAAATCACCCCCGCCCAAGATGGAATTAATACCCGAGTTCATACATCAGGCGCGGAAATTGTCATCACCGGCGGTCAGGCTTCCCAAGGCGGCGAGAATTTATTTCATAGCTTCCACCAGATCAATATCGATGCAGGTGAGACTGCTAACTTTGTGACGCCCAGTGGGACAGCGGCAGTGCTGGGGCGCATTGGCGGCGGCGATCAGTCTTTGATTGACGGCACCATTCAGCTGACTGGAT
>ERZ1740065.1875-NODE-1875-length-12881-cov-3.956183_pt1 | contig 12881 bp, 7 predicted proteins | sample MGYA00581738_ERZ1740065 | MGnify/ENA primary metagenome ERZ1740065 (study PRJEB43018, sample SAMN04849749) | marine metagenome | isolation source: floating plastic debris | place: Pacific Ocean | collected 2008-09-01 | study: EMG produced TPA metagenomics... | reverse complement strand
CGTTCTGGTGGCCAAAGCTTGATGACTTCAAAAGGACTTGGCGTGGCCGATCCGAATAGTGGAGAGGATGGCCGGGTACGGAATGGGGTACCCCAGGCGGCCATCGGTGGATACAGGTGCTGCAATGAGGCATTCACCTGGCGTTTTTTTGGGAAAGCCGGACTCGGATCAGCGACCAAGAAAGTAAAGGCTGTCTTGCGACCGGTCGGGGACGCGGACGACAAGGTGGGAAGGGCTCAAACGGGGTCGGGGGGCCTTGCGTCCGGTCGGGTCGTCTGCCGTCTTGTGGGGTCGTCCCCCTCCGGGCGCGGCTGTTTCCTCCCGGTTCCGTACGAGGAGGACGGGTACCCACACGTTTTGGTAAGGGGGCCTACGGTAGGGTAGGGAATCCGAGGTAGGCCAGGCTTGGTCCGCGGTCGTACTTGGATAAAGTTGGTATTTTTTGACGGTGGCGCTCGTGGGCTGGCGATGGGGGCACAGCGATTTGTGCCAGCTCAGGGCCAGGTGAGCGCTCAGTAGGGAATCGTGATGGTGGGACCGATGGTGGTCATCGGTGGCGTGGGAGGCCAGGGTGTGGTCGGCACGACCGGAGTGGCAAAAGAAGTGAGCCAGCTCTAGGGCACCCTGGTACAGGGAGCCGGACAGCAGCACAAACAGCAGTCCTAAGAGGCCATATTTTTGCCGGGTGTTGATGGGGGTGCTTTGAGGAATGAGCTGAATAAAAGTAGGGTACTTCGATGCCGGTCGTAAAGGTCGGTTGCTATTGGGCAACGGCTGGTTGCGGTGTACACCGTCCCGGAAGCAGGTACTTCCCGGGCCAGGGGGTCAGTCGGGAAAACGGTCAATGTAGGGGGCAAGGGGTTTGGCTTTGGTCGTTGCCCGCGGTGCTTTACTTTACGAGACAAAAGGTAGGAAAAAGCTATTGGTCTACCAAAGAATGGATGGGATTTAGTGGAAAAAAAGAGTGACAGCGTTTGGAGGGAAGGGTGGTTTGGAGGTGGATTGTTGTTATTTTACTATCTTGCTGCCGTTCTGGAAACTTTGGGGACCGTGTCTTCAAAATTTTCAAATCCATACAATTGACCAACTCACATTATGACCAAACTTGCTTTGGATACCCTCGAATCCTGGCTCTGGGATTCGGCGAATATATTGCGGGGGAGCATTGACAGCTCCGACTTTAAAAATTACATTTTTGGGCTGCTCTTTTTAAAAAGGGCCAACGATGTATTTGCGGAGGAAGTGGAAAGTATCATGGAGCGGGAAGGCCTGAGCCGCGAGGATGCCGAAAACGACCCTTACTTCAAAGTACCCCCCGAGGCGCGTTGGGAGGAGATCAAAAAGGAAACCGAAAGCATTGGCGTTGCGCTGGATAAGGCCTTTGCCGCCATCGAACGGGAAAACACCTTTTTGGAAGGGGTGATGACCGCCACCAAGTTTGGCGATAAGGAAAAATTGAGCGATGAGGTGCTACAAAGACTCCTTCGCCATTTCAATCAATATTCGCTGCGCAATGCCGATCTTTACAAACCCGATATCCTGGGCGATGCCTACGAATACCTCATCAAGCAGTTTGCGGATGATGCCGGAAAAAAGGGCGGCGAATTTTACAGCCCCCGCGGCGTGGTCAAACTGATCGTCCAACTGATCAAGCCCGAGCCCAGAAATAAGGTCTACGATCCCACTTGCGGCTCCGGTGGGATGCTCATCGAATCGGCGCGGTACGTGGCCAAGCTGCCCCAGGGGAAGGTGGGCAAAAACATCAACATCTCGCTCTACGGACAGGAAAAAAATCTGGGGACCTGGGCCATCGCCAAGCTCAATTTGATCCTGCACAATTTTCTGGACGCCCAAATCGAAAAAGGAGATACGCTGACGAGCCCCGAACACTATGACTGCCAGGGGAAGCTGATGCTCTTCGATCGGGTCATCGCCAATCCGCCCTTTTCCCAAAAGTTCTGGTGGACCCCCGCCGAAACCGATGTCCAAATCAAAGTGGGCAAGGATGGGAAGGAGAAAAAGATCAGCCCCAATTACAATAAGATAGTAATCGACAAAAAATGGAGCCGCTTTAAATACGGCATTCCCCCCCGGGGCTACGCCGACCTGGCCTTTTTACAACACATGCTGGCCGTGCTCAAGCAGGATGGCAAGCTGGGCGTGATCCTGCCCCACGGTACCCTCTTCCGGGGCGGCGCCGAGGGCAAAATCCGGAGCAAACTGCTGGAGGACGACCTCATCGAAGGCATCGTGGGCCTACCGCCGGCGCTCTTCTACAATACGGGGATTCCCGCCTCCATCTGGATCATGAGCAAGCAAAAGACGGCGGCCCTGAAAAACAAAGTCCTGATCATCGACGCCAGCCAAGATTTTAAAGAAAACAAAAACCAAAACGAACTGCTGGACGAACACCTGGAAAAAATCGTAACGGCTTACGAGGCCCAAACCGAGGTGGACAAGTACCTGCGACTGGTGCCCCTCGCGGAAATCAAGGAAAACGATTACAATCTCAACATTTCCCGCTACATCGATACCAGCGAACCCGAGCCGGAGGTGGACCTGGCCGCCGTACAACAAACGATTGCGGACCTGGAGACGCAGGAGCGGGCGATCGATAAAAAATTAGCGGGCTTTTTAAAGGAATTGGGGATATGAAGGCGGGTTACAAGATGACGGAACTGGGGGAATTGCCGGAGGAGTGGGAGTTGGTTAATCTTGTAAAAGTGGCTTCCATCAAAAATAGTAACGTAGATAAAAAATCGGACAAATCGGAGATAACAATTCGCCTGTGTAACTATATGGACGTCTATAATAATGATTACATCAGCGACAAGCTGAACTTTATGACTGCAACGGCAAAAGAAGAAGAAATCAACAAATTCCTTCTCTACCAGGGAGACGTCATCATAACAAAAGATTCAGAAACAAAAGAAGATATTGCAAAAGCGACAGTAGTAACGGAAAATTTCAAAGATGTTCTTTGCGGCTATCATCTATCGTTAATCCGTCCATCTTCTGATTTGGAAGGAGTTTATCTATCAAAATTATTTGGGCTAAATATTGTAAAGCAACAATTAGTTAGAAAAGCCAATGGTACAACTAGATTTGGACTGAATATTAGTGTCATTCAAGATTTACTCATTCCTCTCCCCCCCCTCCCTGAACAAGAAAAAATCGCCCGCATCCTCTCCACGGTCGATCGTAAAATCGAAGCCATTGGGGCGCAAATCGAACAGGCGCGGGTCTTGAAAAAAGGGCTGCTGCAAAGGCTCTTGACCCGGGGCATTGGGCATACGCGTTTTAAGGAGACGGCGCTGGGGGAAGTGCCGGAGGCGTGGGAGGTGGTTGAGTTATCAAGCTTAGCAAAATGTTTCGTTGGGATAGCTTCATCAGCTACTCACGCCTATACTGATCATGGAGTTCTATTAATTAGAAATCAAAATATAAAGTCGGGAAAAATAGTTCTTGATGATATTCTGATGGTTGACAAAGAGTACGAAATTCAGCATAAGTCTAAAAGGCTGAGAGCGGGAGATATCTTGACTGTCAGAACAGGCTACCCAGGAATAAGTGCTGTTGTCCCTCCTGAATTAGAAAATTGCCAATCATTTACCACTCTCATAGTAAGAAGGTTTAAAGAAATTATATCCAGTGATTTTCTTTGCTATTATATTAACTCAGATTTGGGTAAAAGCTTTTTTGCCTCCGGTCAAGCTGGAGGGGCTCAAAAAAATATTGGAGCCAAAGTACTTCAAAAAATGAAAATTATTATTCCCCCCCTCCCCGAACAAGAAAAAATTGCCCAAATCCTTTCCACCGCGGACGAGAAGATCGACATGCTCCAGGCCAAGCAAGCGGCCTACCGCGAGTTGAAAAAAGGCCTGATGCAGCAATTGCTGACGGGCAAGATTCGCGTTTCACCAAGCCCCTAGCCATGTCCTACTCCCCCGAATACCTCCAGAGCGAAACACCCGCCCTTGACCTCCTGCGGCAACTGGGCTATCAGTACCAGACCAGTCCGCGTACCCAGGAACGCGCCAACACTAGCGAGGTCCTCCTCCTGGATCGTCTGCGCCGGGCTTTACAAACCATCAACCCCTGGATCAGTCCCGAGAATGTGGAAAGGGCGCTGGGGCAGTTGACCAATGTGACTGGCAACTCCCTCCTGGAGATCAACCAAAAGGTATGGGAGCGGATCCGGGGGGAGGCGTATAGCGTCAAGCAAGTCGTGGCGGGGCAGGAAACCTTTATTCCGGTTCGCTACATCGACTTTCAGCACCCCGCGAACAACGATTTTCTGGTGGTCAATCAGATGAGCTACCGGGGAAAGTATACCCATTCCATTCCCGATATCGTGGTCTACCTCAATGGCCTTCCGGTGGCGGTAATCGAGTGCAAGGCGCCGGGCATTGCGGACCCCTGGGGCTCGGCCTACCAGGACTTGGGGTACTATCAAAAAAACTCCCCCCGCTTGTTTTACTACAACCAGATTTGCGTCGGTCTCTGGCGCGATCACGGCAGATACGGGGCGCTGGCGGCGCCCAAAGCCTTTTATTCCGTGGCCAAGTTTCGCCCGGAGGAATGGCCGGAGGGGCTGGGCGCGGCGCCCACCGAGCAGGATCAGCTCTTGTACTACCTCTTTGAACCCCGCCGCCTGCTGGAATTGATTCGCCACTTCGTACTTTTTGAACGGGCGGAGGGCCAGCTGATTAAAAAACTTCCCCGGGCCCAACAATGGCGGGCCACCAACCAAACCATTGCCCGTTTGCAGGACGACCGCGGGGGCGTGGTGTGGCATACCCAGGGCAGCGGAAAGTCGCTGACGATGGCCTACGTGATCCGCAAACTCCAGGCCCGAGAGTACGGTTTTAACAATCCGACGGTCTTGGTGATGACCGACCGCCAGGACTTGGATCGCCAAATCACTACGACCCTCCGCGCCGTCGGTTTTGCCAACGTTTACCAGGCCAGTTCCGTCGTTCACCTGGATCAGCTCTTGCGCAATGACTACGGCGGCATCATCACGACGACCATCCAAAAGTTTCAGCAAGCCGATCGGGAGGCCACCGAGCAAGCCGACCAAACGGTGGAAGAAGAAAAGGAAAACCGCAAGGTCGAGAAGCGGATTGAGGGCCGGAGGCTCACTAAGATTACCAAGGTAAAGGCCGACGGGAAGTGGGTGGAGCGGGAACGCGAAGTGATCACCTTGGAAGAACTGTCCCGTAAGGAGAACCTCTACGTATTGGTCGACGAAGCGCACCGCAGTCAGTACGGTTTTTTGGCGGCCTTTATGCGAACGATGTTGCCCCGGGCGAAATTCGTGGCCTTTACCGGAACGCCGATTTCCAAGGAGGATAAATCGACCCTGGCGGAGTTTTACGGGGGGCAGTACATCGATGTGTACACCATTCTGGAGTCGGTGGCCGATGGTGCTACCAAGGAGTTGTTTTACGATGCGGGCGTTGCCCAGTTGGCGGTAAAAAAAGAGGCCCTGGATGCGGAATTTGCGGCTACCTTTGGCCACCTTCCCAAGGCCAAGCTGGACCAACTGAAAAGCGATGCCCTTCGCAAGTACCAGGGATCTAAGGAGCGGATGGAGGCCATCGCCGGGCATCTCCTCCGGCACTTTGGGGAAAAAATACGCCCGGACGGACACAAGGCCATGGTGGTTTGTGCGGGTCGGGCCCAAGCCCTGAAGTACAAGCGTATTTTTGAGGCTTTAAAAGCCGAGGGGGTCCACGCTTACGAATCGAAACTGATCATCACTTTGGGCAGCCCCAAGTCGGACCCCATCGCCCGGGAATACCACGAGATTTTGGCTTGGAACCAAGCGCATCCCGAGCGGGCCCGGGCCAATCCCTTTACGCCGATGGCGGAAATCAAAACGGTGACGGAGGACTTTAAGTTACCCTACGGAAAGGCTACGGAGTTGGAAAAATCGGGTGCGAAGAAAAACGATAACTCGGCTTTCCTGATCGTTTCCGATATGTTGCTGACGGGCTACGACGTGCCCATCGCTTCCTGTCTGTACCTGGATAAGCCCCTGAAGGAGCACAACCTGCTCCAGGCCCTGGCCCGGGTCAACCGTACGGGTAAGGGGAAGCAGGCGGGCTACGTCGTGGATTACTGTGGCATTAGTGGTAATTTGGTAGAGGCCTTGGAAATTTTTTCCGGGGACATTCGCCCCCACGATATTCTGACCAAGGTCAATGAGGAAGTACCCCGCCTGGACCAGCACCACACGCGTTTGGTCGCCTTTTTTAAGCCGGTCCGGATAGACCGCAAGTACGAACGGGAATTGTTTTTGGACAAGGCGCTCCACTTTGTACAACCGATCAACCGGCGGGATGCGTTTTTCAATTTGCTCCGGCGTTTTAACAAGTCGGTCGGCATTGTGCTGCCCAATCCCAAGGGCTTGCCATACGAATTCGACTTTAAGCTGTTTAACGAGTTGCGCGCTAGGGTCCGCAATGCGGAGGCTGGCAATGAGGACTTATAAACGACGGGGGAGGAAAGCCTGCTTTTGCAGACGCTGATCGACGAGCACCTAAAAGCCATTGGGCTACAAAGCTTACTGGAGGCACCGATTTCCATCATCGACAAGGAAAAGTTCAAAGCGCAAGTACAGTACGATTCGCCCGAAACCCAGGAACTCAAGATACGGAACAACCTGCGCTATACCATCCGAGTGGGGGCGCATCAGAACCCGGACTTTTTCAAACCCCTCGCCGAGCGTCTGGATGAGTTGTTAAAAATGAAGGAGGAAGAACGGATCAGCAATACGCAATTGTTGATCGACTACGCAGAATTGCAGGATCGCATTATCTTGGGCGATCAAGAAAGCCGAGCAAAGGGTTTTGATACCGAGCAGAAGCGGGCCGTCTACAATTCCATGCAGGTGATCTTTGCGGAAGCGGCGGAGGCCCAGACGCGGCTTTTATTCGCTCGGATTGAGGGGGAATTGGATTTGGTGGAATGGCAAGACAAGGGCCAGGTGAGGAAGGTCATTGAAAACAAGATTTGTAAGATTTTGGAGGAAAAGATGGAGAAAGGGCCCGCCCGTCGCAAAGCCAAAGTATTGGTGGAACTGTTAGCAAAAAGAAACAATGCCTAAAGTACAATACGGAGATGCTACGATTGATTATACCTTTCTTCCCAAAGAAGGCTTGGCTGCTCATTACATCACGGTGGAGAAACACAAGGGCGTCGTCCTAGAGGGCAGGCCGATCGATACGCCCCAAGCCAACCAGCTCATCCTCCAAAAGGCCCGTTGGATTTTGGACAAGCTGGAGCGCGTTCGCTCCGTGGCGGAGGGCGCGATGGTCACGGGCTCCCGCATTCCTTATTTGGGGCGTAAATACTACACGCAAATCTACGTTCAAAAGGATCTGGCGGCCCCGTACCTGGTCTTTAACCACTCCAAATTTAAAATATACCTTCCCTCCGCCGACGAACCACAAGCTACGATCCAGGCGATGGTGGCCGCATTTTACAAAACCAAGGCCCAGGAAAAAATCAGTCCCCGCGTGTACCGCTGGGCCAAGGCAACGGGTTTGTCCTTCGGGCAGCTCAAGTTCTTAAAAATGGAAAAACGCTGGGGCAGTTGTACCCCCCGCAACAACATCATCATCAATACCGAAGCCATCAAATTGCCCTTTTCACTCATTGACTACCTCATCGTACACGAGTTGTGCCACACCAAGGTTAAAAACCACTCCAAGGCCTTTTGGGCAGAACTGGCTTGCCACCTTCCCAACTGGAAGGACTTGGATCAAAAAATCCTCGACATTAAGGTGTAGGGCACCTACTGCTAATAAAAGACCTGATTCTCCGTATTGGACTAAGGACAGCAAAACGGTTTGGTCCTATCGCCATTGAAGTATTTGGTGACGAATAGCTCAAAAGCACCAAAGCCTCCGGTGGCGGGTACCAGCTGCGGGGAGATATTGACATCCACAGATACCCCGACGATAAGATGGTCCTTTTCCGTTCGTCCGCCTCCGATCGCTCGGTAGGGTGTCCACTTTAGGGTAAATACCAGGGCGTCGAGGTGGCTCCCGCGTTCCGCGAAATTACTGATCCTCGTCCCGCCGGCGAACATCAAGCGATTGAGGGCGGGAAACTCGAGGAGGGGTCTTAGCTGCCACTGTTTGCCATTGTTGAAGAACCCTCCAAACTTATAAAATAGCAGTGCGGGCCTCATCCTAAATCGGTCCTCAAATAACAAATCAAACTTGGCGTGTACCCGATACTCCCGGACCAAGTCGCCCACCACGGAGTTGGCCAAAAATCGGTCCCGCTTGTTGTTGAGGTGCATCAAGGACAGGCCCAGCTCGTAGGTTTCCACCCGGACGAAGCGGTCGACTCCCCGGCTGGGGATGGTACCCCGCAGGATTACCCCGGCCCCCAAGTCAAAGTGCATAATTCTTTCGGTCGCAAAGTTTTCCAGCGACGAACGGCTGGCATCAAAATCCCTGCCGTCAAATTGGTTGTCAAAAGTGAGTCTGTCCTCACGAAGGCCGTGAGACAAGAGCCCACCCCGTACGCCCGCCATCAAGTAGCTTCCCTTCCCCAGGCTAATGCCCAGCGCAGCGTTTGCATTGGCCTCCTGGCGGTGGAAAAATTGGGCCTCCTCCCCCAAAGTCCTGCCCACCTGATCGTGGAGCAGCTCCAGGCCAAGACCGATGTACATCCCCTCCACTCGATCACACAAGCCCAGCTTGAGGTCGTAGGAGAGGTAGGTCGTCTCGAATTCGTCTCTTCCCAGCACGGCATTACCTTGGCGTCGGTGGGCCAGCACGAGCCGGTGTACGTACTTGTTGTGGATGGCTCCGGCGAAGGCTGGATTGAGCTGGAGCGGGACTTCTCGGTTGTCCGAAAAGTGAATGCCCTGAGCGTTCAGATGGAGGGCAAAGCAGAGGAGTAATAAACTGGGAAGTAATTTCATGGTGTTGATTTTAGCTTTAGGCAGCGTTTAAAAACGCTGCTTAGCGAATGAGTTGAACGTGACCCTTCACGATTTCCTTTTGCCCATCGCAGTAAACGAGCTCGGCCCAGTAGACGTAGAAGCCGGGCGAGGCTTTTACGCCTTCGACGCTGCCGTCCCAGCCGAGCTCGGGGTTCTGGTAAGGATGAAATTGGGTGGCCTGGTACACGATGTCCCCCCAGCGGTCCACAATATTAAAGGTGCCAATTTGGCGCAGTAGAAATTCCTGATGTTCCCCCACGCGAATTCTAAAGACGTCGTTGTTCCCATCGCCATTGGGTGTAAATGCATTGGGAATAAAAAGGGAGCGGTCTTCATCAATCGCGAGCGATACGTCTTCCGCTACCCGACAGCCCCTTTCGTCTTCGACCGTAAGGTCGTAGGTGAGGTCATTTTCCGGCGATACCTTGATCGAGTCGCAGCGTTCGTTGAGACAGGTCAGGTTGACCTGCGGCAACCATTGGTAGGATAAGTTGCTCCCCGTGGCCTGGGCTACGATGAGGGCACTATCGCATCGGTACAGTTCGGGTTTGTCAATCTCGATCCTGACTTCGGGATCCTGCCAGGCGGGGACCTGGTACGCGGCTTCGTAAACGCAGTTGTTGCGATCGCTAATCGTGAGGGTATAATCGCCCGCGGGCAGGTCTTTGAAATCAAATTGGCCCCCATCACTATTTAGGGTATCCAACTGGGGGCCGTCCAACCGGGCCAGGAAATTGGGCAGGCCATTGGCGACGGCCGCCACCCGAATTTGGCCATCGGTTCGGTCTTCGCAAGAGATGCCCACAATGGTATCCACCACTTCCAGTACGTAGCCATCGGCTACCGTAAATTCCGCTACTGCCGTACAAGCATTTTCATCGATGACGGTTACGAAATAAAAACCCGCGCCCAAGTCGGTGAGGATGTCCTGCGGCTCATCGGACAGCGGTCCTTCCACGCTCCACTCGTAGCGGAATTCCACTCCGGTGGTGGTCGTCCCGCCACTCACCTGAACGTCAATCGATCCGTCTTCCCGCCCCGCACAAGTGGCATTTTGTAGGGTATCCAAAGTGATGATGATGGGCGTCGGTTCCGTAATGCTGGTGGAATCGACCACGGTACAAGCGTTGCGGTCCGTGACGGTGAGGGTGTAGGCCGCCGCCGGCAGGTCGGAAAGCACCTCCGCATCCCCCGGGACGGACCAATCAAATTGGTAGCCGGGCGATCCCCCGTCGATACTGGCGGTAATTTCGCCATCCGATCCGGCGTGGCAGGATACGGGGTCGGCAGTGAGCGTGACACGGGGGCGGTCGAAAACCGTGACTACGACGCTGCTCGTATCCGTACACTGGCTGAGTGAGTCCATGACCACCAGCTGGACGGTGATGTCTTCCGCTGGAAAATCCGTCAAAAACGTGGGGCGGAACGATGCTTCGAAGGCATTCAAACCGGTGCTGGTCGACCAGGCGTAGGTCCGATTCAGCCCGGTACTTTGGTTTTGGAAAAGGGGACTAAACGGTTCGCAGCCGTCCGCGTCCGGAACCTCGATGAGGGACACCAGGCTTTCGGGGACGTTCACCAGCTGAGTAGCCGTATCGAAGCAAATGCCGTCAAAAGAGCTGCGGAGGATTACTTCGTAATTGCCCGGTAGGGCGTAGGTGTGGTCCATATCGCCCAAGGTGGTGGCCGTCGTACCATCCCCGAGGTTCCAGGCCGCGGTATTGGCGGCGGTGGACTGGTAGAGAAACCGGAAGACATTGGGCGCACAACTATCCGGGAGTTCGACGGTAAAGGCCGCGCTGGGGGTGGGACGTACAAAGATCGTCGAGTCCAGGGTGTTTTTACAGCCGTTGGTATTGTCGGTAATGGTGAGGGAAACGTGGTGGATACCCGCGCTATCAAAAGTAGTGGCGGCCTCGCAGGTAGTAAATGCCTCCGTTCCGTCCACCAACCAAAAACAGGAAAAATTGGCCCCGAGGGAGGTATTCTCCAATGGGGTAGGCTGATGGGCACAGATGGAATCTTCCACGGCAAAACTAACGTCGATCAATTCCTCCACTACGATGGCCGTGGTGGCGCTGATGAGGCAATTTTGGAGGGATAAGGCCCGGGCGGTGGCGGTGTAGGTGCCGGGTTCGGAGTAGCGGTGTACGGGACTTGCTTCGTCCGAGCTGCTGCCGTCGCCAAAATCCCAGCTGATATCGACCACATCATCACTCAGCGACAAATCGAAGGCCACGCTATCGCCAAAGCAAACGGAATTGACCGAGGAGATGGCGATTTCGGGAATGGCGAGGATGGAAATGGGGGTCTGGAGCGTATCCAAGCCCCCGCAAAGATCACGCGCGTACTGGGTGATCACGTAGTTTCCCGCTTGCGAATAAGCGTAGCAGGTATCGCTGCTGAAGAGGGTATTGCCATCCCCCATGTCGTACCAGACGGTGGCCCCCGGCGTGGCCCCGTCGGTGAGGCAAAGGGGGCTGTTTTGACAAAAAACGCCATCCCCTTCCACCGTAAAAGCCGAGACCACATCGACGGGTAGAATCTCCACCGGAAAGGAAATGGTATCGCTGCCGCAGGGGTTGGTACTGATAAACTGTACCCTAAAGGTATCGGCCCGTTCGCCGACAAAATACTGGTGGGACAGCGTATCGAGAGGATAATCGTAAATCAAGGGCGAGCCATCTCCCAGGTCGATGATCGTATTCTCGGGATTGCCCACGCTGGCGTTGATAAAGTTGATCGTAGCCCCGGAGCAATACGTTTCAAACTCGGTACTGAACTGGCTGATCGGGATGGGTTTGACGTACACTTCCGCCTGCGCGGGCGTGACCATTCCACAGCTATTGACCGCCGACAAGGTGACCGTATAAATCGTATCGGCATCAAAGGCTTCAAAATATACATTGTCGGGAGCTTCATCCGCAGAGTAGGTGGTATCCATCATACCATTACCAAAATCCCAGGCATAAATAACGTCCGTCACGTTGGGGTCCACTTGACTTTGGTTAATAAAGGCCACCTCCAATAATTCACAAGAGTCCGTACTTAGCACCTCTAATTCGAGGGCGAGTGGTGGGGGCGGGGACCACACCGCTACCTCCCAAGTAAAGGTTTGCTGGCAAACGGTATCCTGAATATCCAGGGTGATCGTATAATTTCCCGTGGCGTTGTAGTTTAGGGTGGGGTTCAGTCCGGTGGCGGTTGTGCCGTTTCCCAGGTCCCATTGCCAGGAAGCGTACTCCTCGGTGGTTGCATTGGCGATCACTTGGGGGACGTTGATACAGAGATTGGTCGGGATGGTGATGATGGGGGCGGGGAGGGCATCGATAAACAAATCCACCGGAACGTCATTGGTACAGCGCTCTCCGGTCGACGTCATTGCTTCCACGGCATAATCGAGTACAAAGCTGCCCGCTCCCAGGCTGGCGATGTCCAGTTCGTTGTTGGGTAGGGGCGTACCGTTGTACAGCCATGTCCCCCCGCTTGGATTGCGTTCGGGTAGGGCAACGACCGGTTCCGTTTCACAGTAATCGGGCAGACTCGCCGAGACCTCATTTAGGTTGATCAGGTTGATGACAAGCTCATCGGCATTTGCACAGTTGATCGCTCCAAAAGTGTAGGTATACACGTAATCCCCCTCCATGGCTTCGTCGATCGTGATTACCCCGTCGGGAGACACATTGGTTCCCGTCCAGGTTCCTCCCGCCGGCGATCCGTTCAAGGTGATGGTCGCACCATTGCTCACGCAGGCGCTAAAGTCCTCCCCCGCATCGGCTGGTTGAAAGCTGTCCACCTGGATGGTAAAATGGGTCGTATCCGTACAGCCATTGGGGGTAAGAACGATGTACTCCAGCTCAAAGGTACCGATTCCCAAGCAGGCCGGATCGAGCGTTCCCGTGGCGTCGATACA
>ERZ1740065.1874-NODE-1874-length-12881-cov-7.152659_pt1 | contig 12881 bp, 9 predicted proteins | sample MGYA00581738_ERZ1740065 | MGnify/ENA primary metagenome ERZ1740065 (study PRJEB43018, sample SAMN04849749) | marine metagenome | isolation source: floating plastic debris | place: Pacific Ocean | collected 2008-09-01 | study: EMG produced TPA metagenomics... | reverse complement strand
AACCCAAAGCAAACTCAAACAAGACGAATGGAACGATCCCATGGCTCATAGACCCCTTAGCGAACGCCTTGAATTCTATGGCATCAAGGCCCAGGACCCCGCGCACAAAGGGGTAAGTCGGGCGGTAAATCGCCGCATCGAGAAGGCGCTGGACGAATTCTACACCGAGCTGCGCTCGCGCGAGAACCTTGCTTCGCTGTTTGAAGACCCAAGCATGATGAATCGCGCGCGCGGCGCGCAAGCCAATCACTGGCAGTCGGTGTTCCAACAGGGTGTAGATGACCGGTTCCGCGATCGCGCGGCGCATATTGGCGCGGTCCACGCGCGCATCGGGCTTGAACCCAAATGGTATGTCGGCAGCTATGCGCGCATGCTCGAACATCTCATCGAGGAAACCATCGCGCCCGGCTGGCAGCGCTACCTGCCTTGGAAACGCGCTCAAGCGCGCCAGGCGGTGGCGCTGGTCAAGGTTTCGCTCCTCGACATTGAACTTGCGCTGTCCTCATACTTTTTCGACCTCAAGGGGAAGGTGTCCTCTGTGAACGATCAGCTCGGCTCGGCGCTGTCGATGCTGGCCGACGGACAACTTGCGATCGAACCGGTTACCCTTCCCAAAGAATATCATCAGGTGGAAACCGATTTTAACACGACCGTTGAGACGCTTCAGGGCACAATCGGCACAGTCGTGGAGAATGTGAACACCATCACCACGGGTTCAGCTGAAATCCGCAGCGCCTCCAACGATTTGGCGCGCCGCACAGAAGAGCAAGCCGCCAATCTTGAAGAGACCGCGGCCGCGATCGCCGACACGAACCAACGCATCCAGGACACCGCTGAGACCACCAAAGGTGCGCGCGGCACGATCGCTTCGACCACGCAGAAAGCGGGCGATGGCTCCACGATTGTAGCGCAGGCGGTGACCGCAATGGACCAGATCGAGAAGTCATCGGAAGAGATCAACAACATCATCGCCGTCATTGACTCCATCGCCTTCCAGACCAATCTGTTGGCGCTCAACGCCGGGGTCGAAGCAGCCCGCGCGGGCGAAACGGGCAAGGGCTTTGCTGTGGTCGCGAGTGAAGTGCGCGCGCTGGCCCAGCGCTGCACCGAAGCGGCGGACGAAGTGAAAGCGCTGATCAGTTCGAGCAGTCAGCATGTGAGTTCGGGCGTTGACTTGGTGAAGCGCTCGGGCGAGGCCTTTGCGGCTATCACCCAAGGGGTGGCTGAACTGGACACGTCGATCCAGGCAATCGCGGACAGCACCGAAGTCCAAGCGGAGAGCATCTCGCAAATCACCAGCACGGTGCGCGATCTCGACAATTCGACTCAGCAAAACGCCGCCATGGCGGAACAATGCACCGCGGCGGCGGCCTCGCTTGCGAGCGAGGCGGAGAAGCTGGGCCACGCCGTCAGCCATTTCGAGCTTAGCCACGCCGATCATTTCGACGCCAATCAGGTGTTCACACCCAGCCTGGCCGCGTGACCCGACCGAGCTGGTTTCCGCTAGGGCATCGCGACAATCTGCGACGCGCTGCGACGTGACTCTGTGGACCAATTGAGCAAGGCTCATCCTGCCTTAAGGTCGGTGCGTCAAAAAAGGCACCCATCAGGAACAGGATGAGCCTTGGTCATGAGCAGAGCCAGCGTTGCGCTTAACCGATTCGGATACGGACTGAGGCTGGGCGAGAGCGCGCCAGCCGACCCGCAAGGCGATCTCTTGCGACAATTGCGCGAGTTTGATCCGCGTCCCGGCCCGCTGAGCGGACGCCCTGACACCAGTGGCGGAGCCGGCGAATTGCTCCAGATCATCCGCCGCTCGCGCGCGAACCGGCAACAGGCACCGCAAACGGCTTCGCCGATGGAAGCCAGCCAAAGCGCCATGGAAACGCCGGGAGCAGCGCAACCCCGACGCTCCGCGCGCGCCGAGCAATTGGCCGCGCTCCCGCCGGAGTACCGCGCCAAGGTCGAAGAGGCTTACGGACGGTATCGCGTGGATGTGGCCGCGCGCTTCAAGGTCGCGGTTACAACTCCCAACCCCTTTGCCGAGCGCCTTGTCCATTTCTGGTCAAACCACTTTTCCGTGTCGGCGGGCAAGCCGGGAACGCCATTCGAGGTCGGCAACCACGAGTTCAACGCAATACGCCCGCACGCGACCGGCAAATTCTCCGACATGCTCAAGGCCGCGGCGCTGCACCCCGCAATGCTGCTCTATCTGGACCAGTTCCAGTCGATCGGGCCCAATTCGCAAATCGGCGAACGCCAACGTCGCCGCAATCCGAACCGACCCGAGCGGGGGCTGAACGAAAACCTCGCACGCGAGATTCTGGAGCTGCACACTCTGGGGGTCGATGGCGGCTACAGCCAAAGCGACGTGACCGAATTCGCCCGCGCTCTCACCGGATGGACAATTCGCGGTCTTGGCCGCATCGCCCGCTTCTCCAAAGACCAGCCCGGCGGCGCGGCCTTTGCCGAAGTGGCGCACGAACGCGGAACCCGTACGGTTTTGGGCCGCCGATATGAGGACACCGGCGCATCGCAAGCGATCGCCATTCTCGATGACCTCGCCGCGCACCCCTCAACGGCGCGGTTTGTGGCGACAAAACTGGCGCGGCACTTCACCAAGGATGAGCCCGAACCGAGCCTTATCGCCCGGCTTGAAAACGACTTCCGGCGCACCGGCGGAGACCTCGACAGTCTCGCGCGCACTCTTGTCAACGCACCCGAAAGCTGGGTCAGTGAACCCGCCAAATTTCGCCAGCCGGTCGAATGGTTCACCTCGATCTTGCGTTTCACCGGCGTTGATGATCTTGGCGAAAGGCGGATCAACGGACTTGTTCGACAGCTAGGTCAGGTACCCTGGGGTGCGCCCTCGCCCGCCGGATTTGATGATGTCGCAGACAGCTGGGCGGGACCTGACGCGCTGTTGCGCAGGGTCGAACTGGCCGATCGCATCGCGCGCAACGCGCCGTCAGACGCGGTGCTTGCCCGTGCCGAAGCCGCGTTCCCCGGGGCGTTGTCCGAAAACACCCGCACCTGGCTCGCGCGCGCGGAAAGCGGCAGCCAGGCTCTCGGCCTGTTGCTGGTCGCTCCTGAAATGATGCGGAGATAAGACGATGACCACTCTCGATTTCAACGCCAAACTTCACCGCCGCTCACTCTTGGCAGGCTCACTCGCCATTGGCGCCACCAGCCTCGCGGCGCCGCGCATCGCTTTTGCGCAAGGAACGGGATCCAAGAACCTCCTCTTCGTCCTGCTGCGCGGCGCGATGGATGGGATGGCGATGCTCGCGCCGACCGACGATGGCCATTTCGAGGCCCTGCGCGCCGCCGCCCTGCCCGACTATGAAGGCGCTGCGAAGCTGGCCGGAACCTTTGCGCTCCACCCCGCTTTTGAGGAGGTCGGCGCGTCCTACGCAGCGGGTGACGCGCTGTTCGTCCACGCCACGGCGACTTCCTATCGCGAGCGCTCTCACTTTGATGGGCAAGACCTGCTCGAGAGCGGAGCGGCGTCGCCCAACACGATGCGGGACGGCTGGCTCAACCGGCTAGTGGCGCTGATGTCGGACCGCGAGACGCCGCGCGCTCTTGCTATCGCCCCAACCATGCCACTGGCGTTGCGCGGACGCGCGCCGGTCTCAAATTACGCGCCATCGGCGCTGCCTGAAGCGAGCTCCGACTTCCTTGACCGGGTGGCGAAGCTTTATGGCGATGATGACCAACTGAGCGGGCTCTACGCGCAGGCGCTTGAGACACGCGCGATGGCGGCTGACGATGGCCTGCGAAACCTGCGCGATGCGAAGAAGGCGGGCGAGTTGGCCGGATCGCTGATGCGCGGCGAGGATGGCGCCCGGATCGCGATGATCGAAATGGGCGGCTGGGACACGCACGCCAACCAGCGCGGCGCCTTTGCGCGACCCGCGCGCAATCTTGACGCGCTTCTGGGCGCTTACGCCGCGTCGATGGGACGCGATTGGTCGAACACTTTGGTGCTGGTCGCCACCGAGTTCGGCCGCACCGCGCGCTATAACGGCACGAATGGCACCGATCACGGCACGGCCAGCGCGGCCCTTGTGATGGGCGGCGCGGTGCGCGGGCAGCGGGTTCTCGCCGATTGGCCAGGCCTTGCAGAGCGCGACCTTTACCAGGCGCGCGATCTGATGCCGACGACCGCGCTGGAAAGCGTGCTAGCGGGGGCGGCGGCCGAACATTTCGGTCTCGATCCAGCCAGCGCCATGGCAAGCCTGTTCCCCGGCCGCTCGGCCGCTCCGATGAGCGGCTTGGTCCGCGCCTAGACGACGGCAACCGGCGGGGGCTTGGCGGGGACCTTATTGCCCCATGGTGGGCGGCGCTGAGGGGATCAAACCGCCGGTCTGGATTGACGCTGCCTCTTGGGAAAGAATTCCCGCAACCGTGGTCCAAACAGCGACATTCTGGCGCAACTGGACTTTGTCGATCTTATCGAGTGTGTCGTCCGGCGTGTGGTGCAGATCGAAGTAGCGCGTGCCATCCTGCTGCAGATCAATGATCGCGGTCTTTTGGTCGCGCGCGATGTTGATGTCCGCGCCGCCGCTGGCGGTGATGGTGGAATTGGCGACGCCGTAGCGGGCCAACGCCTGCGCCAAGCGCCTGTGCAGATCGGGGTTGGTTTCGCCGAAATTGCTTTCAAACCGCCAGATCCGGTCCGCGCCAAAATCGCTTTCAAGGCCCACTGCGATCGGCTCATCAATATGCGCGGCGCTGTACGCTTTGGAGCCCCACAAGCCGACTTCCTCAGCGCCCGCCAACAGCACGCGTATGGTGCGAAGGGGCTGGCCCGCCCTGGCAACGTGCAGCGCCGCAGCGGTTATGATCCCGCAGCCCGCCCCATCGTCAAACGCGCCCGGCGCGTTCCACCAGGAGTCCAAATGACACGCTAACAAGACAGGCGGAAGATCGGGATTGGAACCGACGATCTCGCCCACAACATTGGCGCTCTTAGTGGTGCCCAAAAGGCGCGGCGTCAGGGTAAGCTTCATGCGAACAGCACGGGTGCCCGCGCGATCGAACATGCGTTCCAGATTGTCCGCATCGGCCAGCGACAACGCGCCAGCCGGGATCGGACTGGTGCGCGCAGGGAAGCTTGTGCCGCCAGTGTGCGGGTTGCGGCTGCGATCGGTTCCAACCGACCGGATCACCGTCGCCACCGCGCCCTTGCTCGCCGCGATGCTCGGGCCAAACCAGCGGACGGGGCCCGCAAAGCCGTAATGCGAGCCGTCCATGGAAGGCCGCATCTGATGCGTTATGTAGGCAATCTTGCCGTCCAGACTGCCGTCTTCGGCGGCGGAAAGCGCCGCGACACTTTCAAATTCGACCACTTCGGCCTCGATCCCTTCCGGACCGGTCGAAGCGCTGTTGCCAAGCGGTTGCACAACCATGGGCTGCGGAAACGGGGCGAGCACTTCGACTTTGTGTGTGTCGCCCGGAACCCAGGTTTCCATTTCGAATGGCTCGGCCTCAACGTTCTCAAAGCCGCGCGCCTTGAGCCACGCCATCGCCCAAACGCGCGCGCGGGCCTCGGCCTCGGTTCCCGCTTGTCGGGGGCCAACCTCGGTCGTCACCCCTTCGACAAAATCATACGCGATCGTGTCGTTCTCCAAAGCGTCGCTGGCGATCGTCTCAAGCGTCGAGGGTGCGCCGGGAGCGGTCGTCGCGGCGGCCTCGCGTCCGCGGCCCTGCGCGGCCTCGAACGCGCTTTGCGCCCAGGCGGGCGTGGTGACAATAAGCGCGCTCGCAAGCGCGGGAAGAGCGAGTCTGGCGTGGGTCTTCATAACCGGCACGGGCTAGAGCGCCGCAGCCCGCCTGTCCAGTTGGCCGCCTAGCGCGCGCCTTGCTGCGCAGGTTTGCCTTCGCCAATTGCGATGATCTCAGGCGGATTGACGACCGCGACCTGCGCACCTGACGCGCCGTCATTCGCGGGCGCCCCCGACGCGGCGCCGATGGGCCCAAAGGAGCTGCTGACGACCCGGTTGCGCCCGGATCGTTTGGCCCGGTACATCGCTTCGTCGGCGCGTTCGTAGACGCTTGAGTAGTTATCGCCCGGATTCCACGCCGCCACACCAAAGCTGGCGGTGAGGCGAATGTCGGGTTCGATCCCATCATGACGTTCCTGCGCGAATTGCAGCCGCAAACGTTCCGCAAGACGCCCGGCGGCGTCCTCCGGGCAGTTCCAAACCAGCACGCAAAATTCTTCGCCACCGATCCGCCCAGCCACATCGGTCGAGCGGATCGTGCGCTTGAACACCTCACCAAGATTGGCGATCGCTTTATCTCCCGCCGGATGACCCCAGACATCGTTGACGCGCTTGAAGTGATCGATGTCGGCGACGATCACGCTGACCGGGGCGTTCTCACTGCGCGCACGTGCAAACATCTCGGTTGCGCTCTCCTCAAAAGCGTCGCGCAGGACAAGGCCGCTGAGGCTATCGGTGCGCGCCGCGTCCTTAAGCGCTTTCATAAGATCCACCATCGCCGATCCCATCAGCACACCCGCCAACAGGACCATGCTGAGCGATCCAACCACCATATACGCCGCGTGCCCTGCGGAGTCGCGATAGCTGTCGGAACTGATGGGGCCGGTTAGCATGTAGACGATAACCGGCCGCGTGAAGAACTGAGCGGCTATAAGCGCGAAAACCCAGATAGTGGCCCGGTCCATGGGCTCGGGTGAACGCACCTCAGCGAGCAGCAGGGCACCCATCGAAAAGACCACCCCGCAATACACGTTGACCAGGAAAACCCACGGGATGATGTCGCGCGACGGTTCCGAAAGCGCCATCACTCCAAGCGTCAAGACAGCCCCGGTGATCCAAATCAGCAGCGGCGCGCGCTTTCCCAGTCGTAGGCACGCGGACCAGACGAGCGCGATAACCGCAACGAACGCAAAAAAGGACGTCGCCAGTCGAACAGACATAGCGTTTTCGAACACAAAATAATGGTTCAAAGTAAAACTGACACCCAACGCCAAGGGGGCGATCGCCATACCAATGATGTATCGCTGGCGTGGATCACGACGCCAGATCAGAAAGGCACCGATTGCAAAAATCAGCGCCATCATCGGATTGATGACTCCAAAGACTTGTTCTGACACCCGGCCCATTCCCGTCCCGCTCGAACCGGTTCTTTACGCGGCTTGCAGTTAAGAGCCTGCTAACCGGTTGGTTCTCTTTTAGGGTTTTTGAATCCTTGGGCGTAGACGCCACCGGTCCGCTGGCCAGGGTGGGTTACACCCCGTTGGCGGCTTTCCGCTTGTCCATATCCACGATCTGTGGGTCGTCTTCCGCTCGTCTTTCAGGCGCTGCATCGATCGGCTCTGCATCGCTGCCTTCCGGGCGCAGCATGGGTTTGTGCGCTCCGGCTTCTCCGGCGAGGACGACGCAGTCGCGGCCGGACCGCTTGGCGACGTAAAGCGCGGAGTCAGCGCGCTGGAAAACTTCGCGATACGGCTCGTGCGGATCCCATTGCGCCACACCAAAGCTGGCGGTGATCGGCGGTTCATCCGAGGCGCCGTCGGGAACGCTTAAACGCGCGGCGGCCTGGCGGATGCGGTCGGCCAGCGAGCGCGCGTTGTTCCCTTCGCATTTGAAGGCCACCACGCAGAATTCCTCGCCGCCAATTCGGCCGCAAATGTCGTTGGGGCGGATCTCGCCCGCGATCAGCGCGCCAAAATCCGCGATCACCCGGTCACCTGCGGCGTGGCCATGCGTATCGTTTACGCGCTTAAAATGATCGAGATCAGCGATGACAAGACTAAGTGGCACGCCGCGCTCCCGCGCGAGATCCTGCAGCACAAGCGCTTCGCGTTCAAACATGGCGCGCATCGGCAAGCCCGAGAGCGGGTCCATTGCCGCGCTTTCGCGGTCGGCTTCGCTCTTGTCGCCCAGAACGGTTGCGATCAAAGCCACGGCCTGCAGTGTCAGGAAGATCGTAAGCGCCAGGACATGGATTCCGAGCAAGAGGGCTGCGCCCTCTTCACCGGGGCCAAACAAGGTGTCCGAAAAGACAGTGAGAAGCGGGCGGACAAAGCCAAAGACAGCGAAAAGCGCGATCACCCAAACCACCGCGCGATCCGCCATTCGTCGCGATCCGGCGTGCCACAGATTCTGCGCCGTGAGCGCCATGAGCAGGCTGGAATTTGTGTGCTGCGCCATCATCATGGCGTCGCGCTCGCCCGCAGAAATCGCGGCCCACAACAAGACGGAGGTGAACAAAACCGTGGCGGTGTAGGCGATCAAAGGTGTTTTGAGCCCCACGCGGTGCGCTGTCCCCCACAAAAGAGCGATCAGCCCGGACATAGACAGCAAGTGATAGGCGACGACGGTAATGGGTGTAATAGACTGAAAAACAAAAATATTGATCAGAACGCCAGCGCCCAGCGCGGCGTAGCAATAGGCGTAAGCGGCGACATGCAGGCGTGCGCGATCCTGCCACCACAGGCCAACAAAAACCGCCGCGAAAATGAACGCGATCGCCGGTATAATAAAGGTGAGGATCAACGCCTGCATCGACTGCCCATACTTTTCGCCAAGGTCTTCTTGCCGCAAGGGTGGGTAAGCCTCTGCAAACATTCAACGAGAAAGTCTCTGACCTTGAGCCGCGTTGTTTCAGCGTGTCTCAGGCCGAAATCGATACAATGTTGCTGTCGGTTGAATAGTCGACCACCGGCTTGGGGCAGACCCGGTCGCGGCCATCGCGCTTAGCCTCGTAGAGCAAGGCGTCCGCTCTTTGGAACAAGGACTTATAGCTTTCACCTGGGCTCCATTGAGCAACGCCAAAGCTGGCGCTGCAGCGCGCAACGGTATCACCTTCGCGTCGCGATTGATCAGGGAGCGCGAGCCGCAGACGTTCCGCCAGGCCAGATGCCCCGCTTTCCTTGCAATTCCAGACCAGAAGACAGAATTCCTCTCCGCCAACACGCCCCGCTTCGTCCGAAGGACGGATACGCGCGGCGATAAGCCGTCCGAAAGTGGCTATGACCTGATCACCCGCTGCGTGGCCCCAAGTGTCATTGACACGCTTGAAGTGGTCGATATCGGCGACGATCAGGCTGACGTCGACGCGCTCGTCTCGCGCGCGGTCGAGGAGGTGGTTGGCCGCCATTTCAAACTCGGCTCGGGACGGCAGGCCCGAAAGCGGGTCGACCCGCGCGGCCTCGCGTTCGGCATCAATCTGGTCGCGCACAAGGCTTGCCAGAAAGACCATTCCCAAACCCACCGAAAACAGACCCAGCAAAACCACGTTGACGGCCTGAAGCGCGCTTGTCCCGAAGTTCAGCGTTTCGGGTCGCCCTTCGAGCAGCATAAGTTGCACGGGGCGCGTGAAGCCGTGCAGCGAAAAGAGGCCAAGCAGCCATATCATCACGCGATCAAGCGGCTGGCGCGATCCGGAGTGCCACAGGCTAACCGCGCCGATAGCCATGATAAGCGCTGAGCCGCCGTTCTGCGCGAGGATAAGCGCCATCGGCACCTGCGCCCAGACTGAAAGCCAGACCAGAACCGAGCTGCACACAGTAACGGCAAGATAGGCCGCGATCGGGCTCGGCTGCCCAAGGCGGCGTACAGCTCCCCACACAAGGCCAATCGCTCCGCCGCTGGCCACCAGATTGATCAGCACCGCCATCGGTGCTGAACGCCCATCGAAGACCAAGACAACGAGCAAGAAGCTGACAACGAAGCACGCATAGCCAAGAGAAAAGCCCAGCGTGTGAAGCTTATGCCGATCTCTGGCCCACAAATAGCCGAAAACGCATGTAAGAAGGAGCGCGAAAGCCGGCGTGATCATCGACAGAATCTGGGCAAACATATGCGGACGCGCTCCAATCGATGGGACTGTGCGCGCGCCGGCTTAGGTTGGGTTTCGCGCCCTATTACGTATTACCCCTAGGTCCCTGCTTGCCCTGTCTTGCCGTGCGCCCTATCTGCGCTGCGAAACCGTGAATTCTCCCATTCGACTTTTGCCAAAAGGACCCGCCCCATGGCCGCGCAATACGCCTATGTGATGAAGGGCATGACCAAGAGCTTCCCCGGCGCTCAAAAGCCTGTGCTCTCCAACATCAACCTGCAATTCTACCAAGGCGCGAAGATCGGCATTGTCGGCCCCAACGGCGCGGGCAAGTCGACGCTGATGAAGATCATGGCCGGGATCGACACCGATATTTCGGGCGAAGCCTGGGCCGGTGAGAACATCACCGTTGGCTATCTGCCGCAAGAGCCGCAATTGGATGAGAGCAAGACCGTGCTTGAGAACGTCAAGGACGGCGCGCGCGAAACCGCTGATCTGGTTGAAGAATTCAACGCGGTGTCCGCGCAAATGGCCGAGCCTGATGCCGATTTCGAGGCTCTGGGTGACCAGATGGCCGAACTTCAGACCAAGATCGACGCGGTCGATGGCTGGACGCTCGACAACCAGCTTGAGATCGCAATGGAGGCCCTGCGCTGCCCGCCATCCGACGCGTCGGTTGAAAACCTATCCGGCGGGGAGAAACGCCGCGTTGCGCTCACCCGCCTGCTGATCCAGAAACCCTCGATCCTTCTGCTCGACGAGCCGACCAACCACTTGGACGCCGAAAGCGTCACCTGGCTCGAAAACCACCTTAAGGAATATGCGGGCGCGGTGCTGATGATCACCCACGATCGCTACTTCCTTGACAATGTTGTGGAATGGATCCTCGAACTCGACCGCGGGACCTACTACCCCTACGAAGGCAATTACTCGACCTATTTGGAAAAGAAAGCCAAACGCCTCGAACAGGAAAGCCGCGAGGAATCGGGCAAGCAAAAGGCTCTCGCTCGCGAGCTGGAGTGGATCCGCCAGACCCCGTCGGCGCGCCAGACCAAGTCGAAAGCCCGCGTGCGCAAGTTCGAGGAACTGCAGGACGCCCAAGCCGGCCGCGCTCCGGGCAAAGCGCAGATCGTCATCCAGGTGCCCGAGCGCCTCGGCGGCAAGGTGATCGAAGCGAAGAACATCTCGAAAGCCTTTGGCGACAAGCTATTGTTCGAAAACCTCTCATTCATGCTCCCGCCGGGCGGCATTGTCGGCGTGATCGGCCCCAACGGCGCGGGCAAGTCGACGCTGTTCAAGATGATTACAGGGCAGGAGACCCCCGACAGCGGCAGCATCGAGATCGGTGACACCGTGCATCTTGGCTATGTTGACCAGAGCCGCGATGACCTGACGCCATCAAACAACGTCTGGGAGGAAATCTCCGACGGGCTCGATTACATGACGGTCAACGGCCACGACACCTCGACCCGCGCTTACGTGGGCGCGTTCAACTTCAAAGGCGCGGACCAGCAGAAGAATGTTGGCAAGCTGTCAGGTGGTGAGCGCAACCGCGTGCACATGGCCAAGATGCTGAAACAAGGCGGCAACGTGCTGCTACTGGACGAGCCGACCAACGACCTCGACGTCGAAACTCTGGGCGCGCTCGAAGACGCGATCGAGAACTTCGCCGGCTGCGCCGTGGTCATCTCGCACGACCGCTTCTTCCTCGACCGCCTCGCGACACACATTCTGGCGTTTGAGGGTAACTCACACGTCGAGTGGTTTGAGGGGAACTTTGAGGCTTATGAAGAGGACAAGCGGCGGCGTCTGGGTGATGCGGCGGATCGGCCGACGCGGTTGGCTTATAAGAAGCTGACGCGGTGAGTCTTTTCGATGGGAATGCACGGCTGGCAAATAGTAAGGGAATTTATCGACGTCCTTTCTATCGAAGGCCAGCTTTCAACGCTCTATCGAGGTCAGCCGAACGCGAGCTGGGACCTGACACCATCGATCTTTCGCGATGGTTCTAAGGGAATCGGTGACGAAAAGAGCCTCTATCGTTGGAAACGACTAGCAGCGCGCTTTGCATCGCCCTTACCTACCGACGCGACCGAATGGCTTGTACTTGCACAACACTACGGATTGGCGACGCCCCTTCTCGATTGGACAACCAGCCCGCTTGTTGCACTCTATTTCGCTTGCGATGACGAAGAGCAGTCTGATGAGCGCGGTGCAGTCTGGGGGATTGATCGTTCTTGCTTTGAAGATGCGCATGAAACTCTGACGCTCAGCCTTTTCAAAGACGAAAGACCGAAGCCCTTTCTCATAAATGCGGTCGGCAGAAATCCGCGTTCAACTGCACAAGACAGTATTATGTCGCTTCACACGATCGAGGATTACAAGTCTCTGAAGGCCCGACAGATTTTCGAGATCGCTGCTATTGACAAGCGCGACACCATACTCACGTTGAGAAAGCTTGGGATTAGTACTGAGCGGCTGCATTTTGATATCGCGAAGCTAGTCGCTTGGATCAAAAAAGAATTCTAGCGAAAAAGCCCCGTCACCCCGGACTTGTTCCGGGGTCCCGCTTCTTGCAGTGCAGCACGATAGAAGAAGAAAGCGGGATGCCGGATCAGGTCCGGCATGACGGAAAGGCCGGGTTGACGGGACGGGCTAGGTTCCAGCCAATTGATCAAACAAGTCATCCCAATCCGGGTTCGCCTTCTCGATTAGGTCAAATTTCCATTCGCGCCGCCAGCGTTTCAGGCGCTTCTCAAAAGCAATAGTTTCTTCGATGGACGCGAAACGCTCGGCCCACACGAGGCGTTTCAGATGGTACTTGGCGCAGAAGTCCGAGCCTTTTCCCTCACGGTGCTGGGCAATACGAGCCGCCAAATCCGCGGTCACACCCACATAGATCGTTCCGCGATAGCGGTCGGCCATCATATAGGCCCAGCCTCCTTTGTCTTCGCGATCCATGGCGCTCCACGAAGAAGGAAGCGGGACCCCGGGTCAAGCCCGGGGTGACGAGACTGAGGTCTCCCACTCGCGGGCGGTGCCATGCGGCGAGAGTCATGAATAGC
>ERZ1740065.1873-NODE-1873-length-12881-cov-11.409169_pt1 | contig 12881 bp, 10 predicted proteins | sample MGYA00581738_ERZ1740065 | MGnify/ENA primary metagenome ERZ1740065 (study PRJEB43018, sample SAMN04849749) | marine metagenome | isolation source: floating plastic debris | place: Pacific Ocean | collected 2008-09-01 | study: EMG produced TPA metagenomics... | reverse complement strand
TTTTTGTGTTTGTTTTGGTTTTTTGGTGGTTGTTTTTGTGGGTGTGTGTGTGTGGGTGTTTGTGTGTGTGGGTGGGAGAGAGAGAGAGAGAGTGTGTGTGTGTGTGTGTGTGTTTGCGTGTATTGATAGGTATATTCCTTGGCTTGGTCAGCTGACATTGATACAAATGCCCGCAGTTGACACCGCTGAATTGGGGCCTCTGGCAGTCAGTGGGGACCAGGCAGCCAAGTGACACTCAGCATTCCTGTGTCGGGCGAACTAGTGCAGTTTCCAAATCAGTTACGTACAGCACCCAAACAACACCACATACTACCGCCATGAATAATTGTTGACTGGCTGGTGACCCGGGACTATTGGTTCGAAATCAGCTATTGGTAACGATCCAGAAATAATTCAGATGTGTTATAAAACCATTTGACTTGCGCAGGCAGAGACAGGCAGCGACCTGAACTATATTACAAACATGAAATCTAATCTGCAAAATGATTCCCTACTCGCGTGACACACAAAATATAGAAAATTTCACGCGATTGAAACTTAGGCACATTTGATGAACAAGATTTTTGTTAGAACCTCCAACGGAGAAGTTCCACAATTATGATTGCGACACTGGCGGAGGCTGATGTTGCAGAAGCTCTGAGCCGCAGAAAAACTTCGTGAACATTTTCTGCCTTTACGCATATTTCCAACATGGAGGGATTTGAAATCCAGTTGACTTCGCATGGGTTAAACGTGGACTGATTTTTAGGTGTGTTATAGTAGTCAAGACCACGCCCAGTTTACTACACTGTGGCTCCGCCTCCTTTACCCATCTCTCCATTTGATAGGACTCTTACCTGGTTGGGGAGAGGTTCATCGTCCCAATCGTTGCTGAAATACTCGGTACCAGAGTACTTGGCAAACTTCTCATGCTTCACGGAGGGCAGTATGCGGTACAGCCAGCTGGAGAGTAGGATAAAACCAAACTACAGCCAATCATGCAGCAGGGATTGAGCTGCTATCATTCCCACAATGTAATTCTATCACAACATAAACATAAACAGGCCAGTACTAATTATCAATGCACTGCATTAATATTGAAAAGGGTATGAATACAATGTCAGCCTAGCGTAAATATCTCAGTAGTAGTAGCAGCTCAGGGACTAATAACTAGAAGGATCAATGTTTGAGTCACATTCTATAGAGGAGGGGCCAATAAGGGCTTATAGTCGTAATTCTGCTAGTGCTGGGGGATCTACTGCATTGCATCCTGGGAATGCCTACTCGTTATAAACAATTCCATGTAACAAGTGATAGTATAGAAAGCAGTACGCAGGTAAATGAATGTAACAGTGGATGAAAGAGTGATGATCTACCTGCGACAGTTCGTCTCTCTAGGACAAGTAAAAGCTGATCCAGATAGCTGCTCCGCGTAGAGGCCATAGGGGCACTTCTGCGGGTTATTCTACAACACACCCAGGGTATCAAGTTGATCAAATCTGCGCATAAAAATGCACACCCATTACACAATACTGGTTTTTATTCCTCTGCCAAGACTGGGCCGACGTTTGGTCCGGTCCTGTCCTGCATATCGAAAACACAATCAAAACATCAGATCATAGACCAAGAGACACTGTGACTGCGGCTGTGAGCCCAGAGGTCAATGTCTGTCGGCCAAGAGTGAGGCGAGTAAAATTGGAGAAAAACAGAACTGAATGCAATAAACATTGTCATAGAAATAGGAGATATAAATTAATGGGAGGAAATGAAGTGAATAGAAGAGAGATAGCTACGTGATGAATCTACGTCTAAATGGGCCAGCAGCAGGAAAACAAGAAATCAGAGTAAACAGAGGCAGGTGTCGCAGCATCTAGACAATTCACTGATTGCAAAAAGCGTGAAGAGGACGGAAATCAGACGACAACAAAAATAGCGGCTAGAACATACCTGTCAACCCTCTCGACTTCCGTATTCTAGCTGTCAGAACTTGGGGCAAAAATTGCCATTATTGGTCCCTGCTGATTTCCTGTGACTCATTAGACAGATCTCGCTGAGCTGAACTCAAATATGCCAGAATCTTAGCTGTAGGGGGTAGTGGTTTTGAGCTATGGCTTCTCAGAAAAAACCGAATCTCCAGTATTTTCAGCCTCGCAGGTTGACAGGTATGGCGTAGAGTTATAGAGAGACACGACAGCGAGAATATTTGGCCTGAGCTGATACTTACACCAACAACTGATCCTTAAAATAACAAAGAGCTGAAAAAACAACATCAAGCGTCACTTTCACACAGGATACTACTGACTCAAGTCGTTGGTAGAGTTTAGATGAATTTTCAGTGTCGAGTTTATCAGAATAGGGGGTGAGATACACTCAGGTCTGATATATTCCTACTTCTGACCAGATTTATGCTTGTAGACTCAGGCTCAAAATTTGAGAGAACTGAGTAAGGGTACCCTACCACCTCCCCCCACCTGGGGCCCTATATTAGGGAATCTCAGGAAGCTGATGCTCTGTACTGCAGACACTAGCTCAGGCCGCAACATGAAGCTAACAATATCCTAAGGCAAATGAGGTGGAGGGGTATGGTGTGATCATAGTAACCATGCATGGACCTTAGGCTACCCTTTGATTTTGATCCCCTAAGGGGCAACAATTATTGTGTTTTGTCATCTGAAATTTTCCTTTAGATTCTCCATACTGAGTTAGGATATACAGCGCTTGATTTGCAGAGACAAAATTAGGTCACGGTTAGACACAGCTAGTGTCATAGTTGAACTGCGATTACCAATCAGTAGGGCTCAGATGATGCGTGATAAACATGCTGCTACACAGAGACCAGACTCTGGGTTCTAGGAACGTGATATTTCTATGATACCAGTTGAGACGCAGACATATTGCAGGTAGTCAAACTATGGGCAGGTGGGTAGCAAGTAGTTGTTCACGAGGGGATGGCAGACAGGCACTGCGATGATCAATGATTGTGGAAACGGGACAAGCTGACGAATGGTGTGACAGCACAGAGACAAAAACAAATTAGTCTGCCAGTCAGGTGCCGTGTTAGGGTCCGACTTAGGGTGTAATTTTATTTCTGGTAGCCCAGTCACACTGACAGCAGTGGTTCTGTCATTGCTTGTGTGATGTGATGACACTACGAAGTAGTGTTCTAGGCCGGTGCTCTGGGTGTCAAGGTTTGTGATAGCTGTATGTGGGTAGGTATCACAGCTATTATACATACTTGTCAGAGCTGTTAGTGGCAACAAATCCTATCCGCGATGTAGATTTACTCCATTTTAAAGTCTACAGCTCAAAATCTGTGCACGTTACGGCACGAGTAGGCAGACAGATCGATAGCCCCATTATTTTACGATACAGTTTCCCTTAAGATTTCCAGTAACAGTTTCGAATTTCCCAAAAAATGCAAAAATCATGTTTCACTCTAAGAGTAGAACTTTGTTTGATATAGAAGACAACAGAGACTATCATTGTGTGCAACCAAGTCAGTAGATAACAAGTAACAGTGCTGCTTGCGTGGTGAATAAACCACAAGGGATTCATGACGTCTGGATATTTTCTTCAAATGAGACTTCTCTATGTGCATCAATGAGAGTATGGAACTCTTTAGTCACACTCACAGGCATGCAACTACATCTAGTGTATTTCCTATAACCACTGCTACTGTGCCACAACATTGCACTGTAAACGTGTCACGCAAATAAAGAAACATTCCTATTATATCAACCTGGCCTTCTGGGAGAGCTCCAGGACATCTTCTATCTTCAGTTGCAAACTCGTTTCCAAACCCAGACATATACTACAATGATTAGATCACGGCAGTTTGTACAGATATTTACCGGTTGGCAAAAAGAGAACCAAAGGAACTCAGCAATTTACCTCATACTGATCCATGATTAAAACTTCTTCAATCTTTGAAAGATATTGATGCAGTAAAACTTGATAGAGATGAGACTTAATTGCACATCCGAGGGATACTAACAGCGTTTGATTAGTTTGCGAGCGCTTTCGTGCTGCTGTTGCCGTTGATGGTTTCTTTCTGCAAGCTGTCACAAGAACTAGTAAAAGAATACCCGCTAGATTGAGTAAACCCCTATGATTACGAGCTAAGTTGCAGTCCTTAGGATCGCTCCAATTTTCACTGATTTCATTTTATTTAACGACGCGAGTCGTCTTGACATAAATTCTTTTCTCGAACACCGGAAATACTTTCATGGTCAAGGACGCTATGCTACGTTACTTTTTTGACGATTTATGCTGTCAGTAAGATAATCATTTTTGCTGCCAAAAGGAAGACATCCATTGATGTTCGTTGTGGAAAAAACGTCGCAATCATCAAACTCGAGTTTTCTTCACACTAAAAATACAATTTTGACGTGAAACTAGCCATGTATGGAACATTTTCTTCGTGAACAGTGCATTGGCCCCGATATTGATAAGATTGTCTTGTAACACTAGCAGGTCAGTACACCCATTTCATGCAGCTGCAATACTTGACACGTTTTATCACTGCTGTCCTTTCCTTTAACGAAGGTCACACACACACACATATATAATCCAAGAATCATGACGGCTGCATCTGCTGTGATAGACATGGAAGGGATAGATGAAGACATGACGTCTGTACAATTAAACGCTGCGCCATCTGATGTAAGCAAGGAGCAACATGACAACTCTTCGTCCCAGGGTGAACTTTTTGGCAGTACTCGTGATGCCATGACAAAAATGGTTTGGGAAGCTGGGAGATCTCAAGCGGCAAAAGCGTGGAGCATATACGGTAACATCGATTTACTAAGACCATACTTCGATGTGGAACCACAAGACGTTATGAAAAGGTCACTGCAGTCTATGATACCAAAGCGACCCAGTGCTACGCCGATCAAGGTCGTCACAGAGCTGTATGGCCCAAGCATGCTGGTGTTGACTCTCATTGCGTTGATTTTAAACGAGATGAAATCATCCGGACACACTGTCCGTGAAGGGACTCTTATTGGTACAGCATTTGGAACTTGTTTTGGTTATTGGCTAGGATGCGGCTCGTTGATATGGATAATATCTTACGTGTGTAACACCCATATAAGCTACTTACAGCTTCTTTCCATGCTTGGCTATTCGCTTACGGGCCACAACCTAATCGTTTTATTGTCATCAATCGTCCACACCTCACACGACCACATGTTGTTCTACTTTCTCTGGGGTACATTCGGCGGTCTTACCACTCTAAGAATGATGTCCATACTAGTTTCAAGGACTCACGGGCCTACGCAGAAACTCATAGTCTGTGGCACCATAGTTCTTTTCAACCTCTCCTCCATGCTATATCTTCACTTCGCCTACCATCAGATAGTGGAGGGTATTGATGATATGATAGGCGAGGAGTCGACGCATCAGTCAGCCAAGATTGTGAAACAGGCCGTGCCAACCGCCCAGCAACAATGATTGTCAGTTCCAACCGATACTGTTCATATTTACTTCCGTCTGTTTGTCCTAATCTCCGAGTTAAATAAAGTTGTGTTGGAGTGCAACCATCCTACTCGGTGCTCGTAAACAAAAAACATGTAAAGATTGCTTGATTTATTCAAAACGAAGTCAGTTACACGATGCAACATAGAGCATAAGATGCAGTAATACAATAATTATTGCTGCAGTGGGAGGTATATAAAACGTATAAAACTATAACACAGTTTGCGTTACAGAGTATAAAACTATCAGTCATAATGCTACTTATACGGTAGGTAACCGAAACCTGAGGTGTGCACTTCAACATAGACAAACCATGGCAATAGTCTATGTTCTAACAGTCTAACAAAAATTTGATGGGGTGGTCAATAATGGCCCACCCGTTCTCATGCAAAAACGCGTTATGAACTATGTAAACTGGAATTCAACGGGCTCTAAACCAAACAAACGTATAAAAAATAAACATCTAAGCTGGTGGATGACAGCGTGATGACACTGGTAGAGGGAATCCCTGCGTGATGACACTGGTAGAAGGAATCCCTGCGTGATGATGACGATAATAACTTATAGTACAGTGCATTATGCGTAGTAATATGAGGAGCCGAGGCGTGAGATGATCCACTGGCTGAGTTGAATACTGAGCTGTCTACACTGTGCGCTCTATGCCTTCGCAGAGGCTTTTGTATTGATTCAACTTGGCCTCTTTCTCGCCGGCAGCGAAATCGGTCTTTTCCAACACCTGCGTGAATATCTCCTGCATGTTCTGTAGGTACCTCTTAACAGAGAGCTCATTGTCTCTCGCTACTTTATCTGTATGTTTGCTCTCCTCGCCAGTGTGAGTACTTTTACTGTCGCATCCTAAAAAACAATAGAAATTTTAGTTTGAGTAGGCGTCAGCCTCACCTGTATTAGTGCACCTGATAAGGTAGATAAAGGACTATTGTAAACACGTGGCTCTTAGCGTAAGATAACCCGTGGGACTGAATTACGGAGAACTGAGGAGGACAGACAATATGGTGATGTGAGAACACTAATGAGCGACAAACCCTAGCTTAGTGAGATAGGTGGCGTCGCAAATTTCCCAGAAAGAGATTTGGGAGGAATGTCACTCAGAAGTACAGCTAATCAGAGGGGAGGGGGAGGGGTACCGTTCTACATCCTATTTTGCGGTGGGAGATGAACAAGCAAACTCTCCAGCATGCTGGAGGGAGAGAGAAGATAGGATGAGCCAGGCTGGCTGGTCAGGTGTCAGCGCAGGCTAGACCTGATCCTATCTGTCGGCGTTTAGCCAACTCTAGACTCTGGCTCTGACTCACCCTCTGTGCTGATCACATCCACAAAGTCATCATCCGCTGCCACCACTGCTGCCGTATCCGTAGCATGACTCTCACTCGACAGCTTCTTCTGCGTCGGCGATCTTAGATCTAACGCTTTAGATCCGTCTGCTGTGCCGCATGCCTCGCTGCCGCCGCCGCAGCTCTTGTCGCTGGGTTTGAGGCTTACATTCGGTACAAAGTGTTCGCCATACCTACGGGAGAGAAAGTGTTTGTGAGTTATTGCTCAACCTGCGGAGGTAAACTGACACTCCCCATTGTCCAATGCTGAACCGACTCAATCATAAGTCAATAAATCCATCAAGCACGGATTTTTCACCGAGTGGTTTTCAGTAAACATGTTTACTGAACCCTAGAGTCTAGATATGGCAAAAAGGCAGGCAGCTAATAGTGCACCACCAGGGGGCAGACGGCTGGTCACAGGTCGGTCGCAGGGCAGCAACCGACCGGATACTATCTGGCAGACGCCGCCTGGGAGGTGCCCGTCTTGTTACGCAGTGCCAACAGCCGCTGCCTACGCCCCGGTAGCTCTGCCAAAAAAAGATGCCTGAAAATGTAGCATGTAATTACGCGCACTTACAGATGGCTGTCGGCGAGGGAGACAACTCTATCTGGGTCATCTAGCACAGGCTTTCCATTCTCGTCGTAGCCACTCGCCCTCATGGGTGGTCTCAAGCACCTGTAACACACATGCTGACCCATTAGACACGGCAATGACACGCCGTCAGAGACGGCCACATGCGCAAGTCTTGGCAGATAAGACTCCGTGTCAACGAGAAGAAGAGAAATCATGTGCATTGACGTGGCCATCGCGCATATATTATACAGCTCAAGCAAACCCCACCATCAGAGTTTATTGAATTTCTAACTGGGCCAGCAGAATACGGCAGCGGGGAGCCGAGATAGAGAGAGCAGTGGCAATTTGAATATACGGAGTCAATTGATGACTGGTGATGACGAGATATTAACATAATCGCTGGAGCATGACAGGCATGGGTGTAGGTGATGAGGCTAGACAAGCCCATGTCTCTCATGCAGCCAGTAAGTACTGCTGTCCCTAGCATGTAAGTACTGTCGACTGACCTCCTCTTGGTAGGCAGTTGGATGGCCGGCTGCTGGGAGCTGCGCATCAACTGTGTCTTTTCGTGACTTTTACCATGGTGCACGACATCGTCTTCGTCTGAGACCTGCAAAAAGCAAAAAACTTGATACACTACGGCACCAGAAGTGGTAATACGTTAGCAGACGGTTCCCACGAGAGGGGCTTTCAATGATCAACAGGTCGGCTAGTCCAAACCAAACAACATACCTGCCCAACCCAAGGCAAAATAGCAAAAAAACGTCTAATCCACTGTCTGTGGTGACAACACTGCAGCGGCTTTCCTCCGTACTAGAAATTGCAAAATCTGTTCAAACACCATCCCACGGTCCAGACAAAACTGTCATCAACGCCACAGCCTGTTTGGCTTGGAGTGGAGGCTGGACGGCAGTGTTTCACATGTACACAACAGATGAGAGCACTAATTGCATGTGTCAATACATCAATACCCATAGCAGCCATCAAACGTACGGCCAGCTTATTGCACATGTCCACACACCAGCCCAGGGCAGCTCAGCTACCGATAAAACCACGCGATTGCTGTCGTCTGCAAACTTTCTTCTGCTGCGGTTATAAAAACCCAAGGGTACCGCCGCACGCAGGAATGCCAGCAGGAGAAAAAGGAACTAGTAGCGGCGGCGTCGCGCCATGACTGAACGCAAATCAGTGAGTGAATTGAGATGCAGGAATACATCATTAATTCCAGATCGGTGGCAGCGCAGACAGCTGCCATTCACGGCTACTACCAGGACATGAGCGAAAGTGTGGCACCAATCGAACACAACTCACTTCTCCTTTTATCTCACTCGCACATATACACACACATGCACCGCGCATGTAACATTGACCTAAGTCATCATTCTGTTTTGGCCAGCTACAAGAGTACAGGAATAGTCAGCCAGCACAGCTAGGTGTGTGTTTGTGTGACACATGCCGGCTGGCTAGGGAGACGACATAAGTGTGGCTGGGACAAGGGCTGCGGGCATGGGAAATATATTCAGTTGATCCTGGCTCGAAACCACAGAAAGGTGGTGGCGAGACCCAGAGCACCTGGTGAATCAGAAAACACTGTCATCTCGCCCAGGATTGATCGGTGACCGCCAGAGACCACGGACTGGACTCCACAGCCGCTCGCTGCAGTGCGGTGCGTGGGACGGAGAGTCCGCAGTCCTAGACTGCCTGCACGATGAAGCGTCAACCAGCTCACTCGCATTCCTCCAACTTCTACCCACCGCCAGTTGACAAAGATAGAATTAAATTAGAGCAGAACGGCGATTGAGTACACATCTACTAGATCTGGCGGTGGAGAAGGCATATTGTTGCGTTGCAGCGGCTCACACAAAGGTTGTGATTAGGTAATCGAGGTTTGATATGAGAGAGACACCATTGCAGGGAGTAACGAGTGCACACGCGTGTCGCAACGGAGCCAGCGAGAACTTTTCCTTCCAAATTCTGTTGAATCACAAAACACGGTAGCAACTGTACATCAGTGAAAAACGGACTGAGTGACTCGAATCGAACACTGATAAGTGAAATGACTCACACGGCCACAGTCGCCTTTGTTTGGGGGAACCAAATGTCTGTGCAAACTACTAGCCGCAATGGAAGGCACCAAGGTACAACGACTACACACAATAGTGGATCAATAACAGTCAGCCGCTCCCTACATAGAAAGAATGAAAGTTCACAAGGTTGCGTGAAATATGTCAACTGGTGGAACAGCGAGGCAAGAGGCCACGACACAACGTGACTGTCTTATCACTGTTTTCATCGACGTTGCGACCTTTGGTTAGACACGAAGGCTCGATAGCCAAGTACTAAACAGTCTACAACAGACGGCCAAGCATGGAGATAATGGCTTATCCATAACGGGCCTGCTTATCGCGCCAGTAGACGGCGGCTGGTGACAGCCATCCAGTGGAGGCATGCTCGTCTGCTGAGCAGCCGTGCCGCGGCGTGCAGGTGGTGTTTAGTGATGTCAACGCAAAAAACTGTCTCGCAGTGATTAGAGGGGAGCTCAGCCAGCCAAAGCTGGGTAGATGAGCTGATAGTAAATCGCTCACCTTTCTCCGCTGACGGCTGTTCTTGAACCTGTAGACTGTAGAATTGAAGGCACGCTGGATTCTGTCCAGCACGCTGTCGTCGATTTCGTCTTCTGAGAGCAGCAGATATGACCTCCAGCGTGACCTGTCAAATCCCCAGTGGCAGATCTGATTCTCCCGGTTGTAATGGGAATGGGCTATGAAGCGTTCTGGTGTGAACATTTGTTCACAGTCCGCGCAGGCTATACACCTCGAGGTGGGGTCTGTGTATAACTCGCTGTATAGGAATCCATGGCCCTCTCCAAAACATTCGTGGTACACTGGGAAGCAGCAGTCATTTATCTGAGGGTATTTACGATCGTCTGGATCGACCACTTTCGAATTTTCCGTGTGCAGAAGCAGGGTACACAGACGCTCGGCATCAGTCTTCCTAATGAGGCCGGATGTGAAGATGTGGTTCGGCAGTATTTTCAGCTCTTTGAGTTGTTGCAGTTGATTTAGACTACATCTCGAAATGTAGATCTGTAGTATGTCACATGCTTCGTTTGTATCAGAAATGTCTATCTCTTTGAGTATACTGTTTAGGATCGGTGGCAAGCTGAGACGATCTTCACCGCCGATATTGAAACACGCAACTCGTCTACCTTCGATCTCGGTATAAGAAGCGATCGAAGATTCAGATTCCAAGTCAGCTTTGAAGAAAATAGGCTGATATGGTTGAACTGGTAGTGGAATTTTAAACTGGAAGTCGAATGGTAGTTCTTGAGGTTTTCTGTGAAGTGGAACACCAGTCTGCATCGAGTACGGCGGTGAGATTGGCAAGTTAGTACTTATCGGTAGAAGCGATCTGTTTGCACTCGATGAAAACGCCTTGCTATTCCACAAACTTCCTGGTCCTCCAAGTGTGCACATCGCCATTTGCTTGCAGTTCAGCAGAATTCTCTCCATCCCAAGTTCTTGGGTCTCCTTCTCCATATCACGGTCGATGAGCCAGGTAGCGCCTTATGTAAATGAATTCTAACGCATTCGACACTAGCTCAGCCGTCTAGCCAATCTCCCTTATCAAAACGTCATAAGGGTCAGCGAATAAAAAAAGTTGCTTAGTCGTTCGTATATCTATAAACGTCGTGATAGTAATACGCCTGTACGATTTCCTTGCGGATGGAGCGCGTTTAGTCGGAAAGCGACTGTTGGCCAATGAATGACCTTGGAATGCAGCCAAAATCATGTTGTTTTCCTCCTATCTCTCTATATTGGGATTTCGCAACGGTTTTTGTTATACGGGGCCAACCGTTTTGTCGACTGTCTGCCCGACCGACGTACATCACTAGTTCGTATTCAATAGACTCTTTTGTTTTTGTCTCTCTGGTAGTCCAATGATTAGATAGGAATGTGTTTTACAAGTCCATGCCAATATTGTGATTTCAGTACTACCTTATAGTATGGCATTCACTCATCACTGTTTGCTTTCACCACTGAAACATGATCCCTCCTCATTGTGTGGGTTAAGTACGAAAGCACCAGTACTCACTGAATTTGAACAGCATCAACTGATACTAGGTAGCTTTTTCATATTTACTAAAGCCCTCATCGGTCATCATCAATGCCTCTGAAGATCTGTTGTTGCTCCAGTTTATGGCAGTCAGTTTTAGTGAAAGCGGTAAATAAATAGCGCCATCAGATTTGACTGACCTACCAACAGTAGTCTGCGTGGGCATCAACATGATCCGGTTGATTTGACCTGACAAAAACATGCTCTCTTCCCATTTATTGCCTGAGTTCGAAATAAGGAACTAAATGCTGTTTGATGTAACAGCTGCTCTGTCTGGTCTCAGTACACTGGAGCGTACGTGAGGACGGTGTACACATGTGTATTCATGTAGCCAACAGGAGATCGAAGTGATAAATGTCACCAGCATGGCCAACTTCTCTAAATCAATACAGCTCTCCTCTCAACTACACAGCTCTCATCTCAACTACACAGCTCACCTCACAACTAACACAGCTCACCTCTCAACTAACACAGCTCACCTCTCAACTAGACAGCTACACTGCCTAGACCAGTGTTGCCAACCCAAATGGGAAAATATCGTAAATTTCAGTAATCTAAAAATAGAAACCCTCTATATTGCCTTGAAATCCACTTTATGAACTTTATGTAGGTACATTACTGCTCACCAAATATCATTAGTCAATTTCTGTGGGCCTGTGGTAGACAAAGAAAGCAGTTACATTACCTAATGTGGTAAATTAGCTGCCTCAAAAGCTGAAAAAGTTGTAGATCCACGAGTAAAATCGTAGGGTTGGCAACACTGGCCTAGACTCTTCTGCTAGATGTATTTGATTTATCTTGAGTGTATCTCATTCGACAGCATTGTGACTAACTAAATTTACTCTGGATTCTGGAATGTGGATGTATTTACCCTCTACTGGAAGCAAAACAAAACTGCACACTGCTGCATCAATGGAATTTAGCTTTGTATTTTCAACGTGATCTGCAGAACAATCAAGACACTCCGACCCAATTGCTTTCTATTTGAGACCAACAAAAGTCAACAGAGAAAAAACACAATGGACATTGTGGTGGTCTAGAATCAAATACCAAACAATTGGATTGTCGGATGTCAGAATAAGATACTACCACTACGTATGTGGCATGCTCTCTCTTCCCTCGCTCCCTCTTACTTCTCCCCCTCTCTCCTGCTCACTCATCCCTTCTCTCTCACTCCCCTGCTGTCTCTCTGCTTGTTCCAGCGTTTCCCCCACACTCTCGTACACCCCCCCTTGATGCTCTCCCTTTACACCCTCTAGCTCTCCACCATACTCTCCCTCCTTTGATCATCTCCCTGTACTCTTTCTCTAGCTCTACCCAATCTCTCTCTCTCTCTCTCACTCACACTCAAACACACAAAAAAACAAACACAAAAAAAAAAAACTCACAAAACAGAAAACAAA
>ERZ1740065.1871-NODE-1871-length-12885-cov-4.117225_pt1 | contig 12885 bp, 15 predicted proteins | sample MGYA00581738_ERZ1740065 | MGnify/ENA primary metagenome ERZ1740065 (study PRJEB43018, sample SAMN04849749) | marine metagenome | isolation source: floating plastic debris | place: Pacific Ocean | collected 2008-09-01 | study: EMG produced TPA metagenomics... | reverse complement strand
GGAATTGAAGCCTATCTGCCGGACAACAATCGTTCGCAATTGGTACAAAAGGGAGCCCATACTTTGGTTATGGATGCCTACAATGCCAACCCAAGTAGCATGAAAGCGGCGTTGGAAAATTTCAAGGCCATGAATTTTGAAAAAACCATGCTCATTTTGGGAGATATGTTCGAATTGGGAGAAGACTCCGCCAAAGAGCATCAGGCCATTGCTGACCTTGCCCGTAGTTTGGAATTTGACATGGTCCACTTGGTCGGAGAACATTTCTCAGGAGCAAATACCAGCCATCCCCAATACAATTCATTTGAGGCTTTTCAAGAAGCGTTTTCACCTCCAATTTCAGAAACATCATGGGGTATTCTAATCAAAGGGAGTCGAGGAATGGCGTTGGAAAGAATCCTAACTAGCTTCGAATCAGAATCATAAATCTTTCCTAAAAAGCGGTTTTTCAACGATTCTTTTGAAATGCAGTTCATGGGCTTACGAACTAAGTACCATGGAAACAACGAATTTGAATACTCCGATTGTGATTTTTGATGGTGAGTGCAACCTCTGCAATGGGGTTGTAGACAAATTAACTCGCACAATTCCTAATGAACGGGTAAATTGGGTTCCATTTCAATCTTCAATAGGACAACATCTTTTACGAGAAAATGGTTTGTCCACCACAGAGATGGATTCGGTAATTCTTTTTGAGGGAGATACCTTTTCCAAAGACTCTGATGCCTTTTTCAAACTCATTGCACAAGTTCCACAATTCAAATGGACCGCTTTGGCCTGCTTATCCATTCCCAGAGGGATTCGTGATGGGATTTATAAGGTTTTTGCGAGAAATCGAGTGGCTTGGTTTGGAAAGTCCCAGAGCTGTTCGCTGGGGTGGTAAAGTGGGATATACTGGATTCGAACCAGTGACCTCTGCCCTGTCAAGACAGCGCTCTAAACCAACTGAGCTAATATCCCATTGACAAAAGTGCCGCAATATCGGAAAAAGTTACCAATCTCCGTATTCCGCTGAATTTTTTTGCGTTTCGTGAAGCGTGATGTGCAGTAAATGCGTTGTTTTCAAATGTGGCTTGAGAATATCATAAATCACTTTTACGAAATACTCCGTAGTAGGAAATAGGTTTTCGAACTCTGGGCAATCTTCATTTAAGTTTTTATGGTCGAAACGCTCTTCCACTTCATTTTTGATAAGTCGTCCCAGCGCTCCCAAGTCCATAACAAAACCGGTATCCTTATCCACTTCACCACGGATACGAACCTCTAATTCAAAATTATGGCCGTGGTAATTCGGACTATTGCACTTTCCAAAAACTTCAATGTTTTTTTCATCGCTCCAATTGGGATTATGCAAGCGATGAGCCGCATTGAAATGTGCTTTTCTACAAATGGTTCCAATCATGCTGCAAAAATAAGAAACCGACCTTTCTTGTCCATCCGAAAATGTAAAAACAGCACTTTTTCTACGCAGTGCGATGCCAATACGCCCAGAGCATCAATATTGGATGAACCACCAACAACCGAACCCATGCGCCCCAAGGTGGAATACACAATCCATCCGGCACACAAGAACCGATTTGGATAAAATACATGTGGGAGATGTGCTAAGGAATAAATGCTATCAACAACGCCAAGATAAGATAGACGGACCACCACCGTGTTTTCCAAAATAGCAATCCCATCGCAGCTACTATTTCCAAAATTCCAGATAGGCTATTAATGAACTCTGGAAACGGAAGATAATCTGGAATCAACGGCCCATAAAACTCGGGATTGATAAAATGGTTGGCCCCTGCATAGGCGTAAAAGGCCGCCATGAGGTAAAGACTAAGCTTTTTCATTCGTCAAGGCCCATTTTTTCTCTTGATGGACCTTCTTCAAAATCAAAAAGAACGGAATCCACCATATAAAATCATTTGTTATCAGGGTATAGATAAACTCGAAAGGCACTAGCTCTTGCAAATAGTTGAAGAAAAAGCCTAGTGGTCCAAATATCTTGCCCAGAAATCCCACTGCTACAATGGGCCAGTGCCGTAAGGGGTCAAAAGAAGCCCACCAATAACCCAAACCATAAACTCCAACAATCATACCCATCCCCTGCCAGACCATAGGTTGATTCAGGCGTTCCATGCCCACCAAATCAAAAAAATGATTCGGAAAAAGCACTACCCAGGCACCCCATAGAATGTTGTAGATCGCCGCAAGTTGTAGTGTCAGTTTCATTCCGTTCCCATTTTTTCCCATTGATAATCTGACCCTAAACGAAAGCTTCCCAAAAACTCAAAATTGCATTCTGAAGGAGCAAGAATCGATAAAAAAGATTCATTCTTTTTGTTCTTGTACAAATGATACACTTCGCCAACATTGGGGTGAAAACTAAATTTAGCGCCATACACCAAGTTGTTGTATTCGTACCGCTCCATCATATTTTGGTATTGCTGACGAATCTCGTCGAACTCCGCGGTAAAGGCATGGTTAACCTTGCGTACATTCTGATTTTTCCAAGGCGAAAGATTCGTCGGAACTATTTTGGGTGACCCCACATTGGTCGCATAGGGTTTTAAAGCCGCAGTGTAGGATTGCTCCTTTTCATCAAAAACCACGTTGTCAGGTTTTTTTGGGGATTCTTTTTTGTCTTTCGTATCGCTCATCAATCTGTGAATTCAATCAAAATTATTTCGGTCTTCCAAAGTGTGCTTGGCCAAGATTCTCCAATTCTCTTTTTTGACATCAGTATCTTTTCGCATCGACCACAACATGTCACTCGCTCTTTTTCGGGTGGTCTTGAAATCGATAATAGGATATGGATAATTGGTTCCCAATTCGAAACCAACCAGCTGCTGCTCCATCAAGGACATTTTCCATGGTTCATGTATAAATGCATTCGGGACACTTTGCAATTCAGGCACCCATTTTCGGACAAAAACACCTTCAGGGTCATGGTCCAATCCATTTTTGGTAGGATTATAAATCCGGATTTGGTTGATTCCGGTGACCCCAGCTTGCATTTGAATTTGGGGATAATGGATTCCCGGTTCAAAATCCAGAAAACATCGCGCTAAAAACTTAGCAATGGATTGCCAGGGCAGCCAAAGTTGATGGGTCGCAAAAGAAACCAACATGGCACGCATGCGAAAGTTGACGTAACCGGTTTGCCGCAAACAACGCACCACAGCATCTACTAAAGGAAACCCTGTAGTTCCTGATTCAAAATGTTTCAAATAAGTTGGATTCTCCTCTTTGTGCATTTTTTGATACCCCCGGTTTACCGATTCAAATTCCATTCGGTCTTCCATCTCAAACTTCTGAATGAAATGCGCTTGCCAGCGCAATCTGGAAGTAAATCCATCTAAGTTTCTTTTTTTAGGACTTTGCGGACGTATCGCCTTGGCCAACTGCCAAACTTGTCGGGTAGATAGATTACCCCAAGCCAAGTAGGGAGACAAACGACTACACGAGGTTCGAGAAGCTTCTGGTTTGGAAATGTGTTGGTTATAATCCAGATATCGTCTTTTTAGAAAAGTCTTTAGATATTTTTCTGCTTCCGAAGCACCACCTTTTTGAAAATTGCCGCGTTGCACCTCATCCAAAGGTACTATCTCTACGTTTTTCAACTTTTTTTGCAAAGTCAGCGGGTTTACTATTTGACCTTGCGTCGGATTAAAAGAGAACTGAGGTGCCATCATGTATTGCGTCCACGTATCCCGCCAACCCATTCGGTTTTTGGAACCTCGAAAAACACCATTGTTTACGTACTCATGCCAAACTATGCCCCTACTTTTGCAAAACTTGGCAAAGGCCATGTCCCTATCGTAAGTTCTTCGAATGCCCGTTTCCATTATGGACAACACTTGTTTGACCTTGACCGTTTGAAGCAGTTTATCAAAAAAGGCCACTACCTCTTCTTTTACCACCAAGACCGAGGTAGCATAGGCCTCTAACCTTTCATTCATATCCTTGAGGGACTCCTTAACGAAATTCCAGTGTCGCTCCGAATAATGGTCATCCCCAACAAGGGAAGGTTCAATAAGGTATAATAAAATGATAGGATAACCTGTTTCAATAGCGCGGGCAATGGGTTCATTATCCTCTAATCGAAGATTCCGCTTTAACCAAACCACCTGTATTTCTTTCTCTTGCATTCGCTTGCCACTGCCAATGGATTGAAGGTTGTCAAAAAAAGAAAGCGTGAAACCTATAATCCAAGGGTAAAACTAGTAATTTTGTTTATCTATATCTCCTAAAGAATAAACAAAGTTGAAAAAAGAAGCGTACAAAATTGCCATTATCGGCGCAGGAGTTAGTGGGTTGACCGCTGCGATTGTTTTAGAAAGTCATGGATATGCCCCAGAGATTTTTGAAGCCTCTGATGCCGTTGGTGGACGAGTACGCACTGATGTGGTAGAAAGTTATCAACTAGACCGAGGCTTTCAAGTTTTGCTTACCGCCTATCCCATGGTCGGTAAATATTTGGATATAAAATCTTTGGAAGTCCAATCCCTTAGACCAGGGGCTTTGATTGCCCGTAATGGAAAAAGATACACCTTTGTAGACCCCACACGCGATTTGGGTTTCTCATGTTCGTCACTCACTTTCCCCATGGCCACTTTTCTTTATATGCTTTTGATTTTGAAACTGAATCGAAACCTTAGAAAAGAATCTCTAGAGCATATTTTTACACAACCTGAGCAAACCACACTGGAGTTTTTAAAAAAATATGGATTTTCAGAAGCCGTTATCAATGCCTTCTTTAAACCTTTCTTTTCAGGAATTTTTCTTGAAGACAAACTGAACACTTCAAGTCGGATGTTCTGTTTTGTCTACAAGATGTTTGGAGAAGGACTCGCGGTGATACCTAAAAAAGGGATACAAGCCATACCCCACCAGCTCCAGCAGCAATTACAAAAGACCAAAATCCATTTCAATAGTAGGGTGAAAACCTTGAAGGAAGGTGAAATTCATATGGAAGATGGAACGATTCTTAAAAACCATTTGGCCATTGTTGCGACTGAAGCATCTGCATTGATTCCTGCGCTAAAAAAACAGGCGATTGACTGGAAAAGTTGTGATACCCTCTACTTTGAAGTTGAAAAAAGGAACATTAACTCTCCTATCATCGGGCTTTCCGCGGACACGGGCAGCCTCGTCAACAATATTTTCTATCCGAATAGTATCGACAGCGAAACCAAAGGGAATCATGAACTTCTCAGCGTAACGGTTGTGCAAGAACACAATCTTAGCGAATCCGAATTGATTCCTGCCGTCGAAAAAGAATTGAAATCACAATTTGGGATACAGCCTTTGCGCTACCTAAAATCTTATAAAATAGCCAAAGCCCTCCCGGATTTACAAAATCTGCAATACAATTTGGCCGAAACCGAAACACGATTGAACAGTAGAATTTTTCTTTCTGGGGATGTGCTGCTGAACGCTTCTTTAAACGCTGCAATGATTTCGGGAGAACAGGCGGCGATGGGAATTATCCATACCTTGGAAGATAGTCAGGATTTGGCCTTTTTTACTTCTGAGTATCTCTGAGAAGCCACGAAGTGCTTGTCTTTTTCGCGAAGCCAGCCTAGGTTTACCCACAATAATATTGTCCACCTTCAAAAAATTCTAGACCTTAAAGGGTATATTTTCTTTTGATGGACTTTGAAGTAACTGCAGATGTAATACCCCTAGTGAACGGTTTGGTTACCGGATTTACCCCTTATGCCAAAGCGCAAAATGTAGATTTAAAGTTCCTTTCGCCTGAACAACAACTTTTCGTTTCGCATAACCCTCAAAAAATTCTTTCAGAAATCACAGTTTTGCTTAGCAGAATCATCACATTTACACCACAGAAACATCGAGTAACGGTAAAAGTCCATAAATCATCAAATGATTCCAGCTGCTCTACCATAAGCATTGAAAATACTGGAGTAGACCTTTCTAAATTGGGAGAACTTATTTCTGCTATCAGTTATGGTTTGCGTATCGAAAAGAAACCAAACGGCACCTGTTATCATATTGAAGTTCCATCCGGACAATCCCTATTGAAGTCTCCACAACCCTCTTCACATGACTTTTTACCGACCCAGTATCCCATGTACTACACGACCATTCATAAACGCTTGACGCATCATTTCGATAATGTTGAGAATATTGAAAGCATGGTTGCTGCAAAAAGTCAAACAGAAGGAATTTTCTTGAAAAAAGTAAATACGGTTATCCGTTCCAACCTGCACAATTCAAACTTTTCCATCGACCATTTAGCTAGTGCTATGGCCCTTAGCCGAACACAGCTTTTTCGAAAGGTCAAAAAGCTAACACAAATGTCGCCAACGCACTACGTACGTTTTACCCGCCTGCAGGAAGCAAAAAAATTGCTACAAACCACCCAAGACGAACGTACAGTTTCTGAAATATGCTACTCCGTTGGTTTTCTGAACTTGAGTCACTTCACCCGCTCTTTTAAGGCACAATTTGGGATGAATCCGTCAAGTTTACGAAAACAATGAAACCTTGAGTCAAAAGTTTGCAACATTTGGTCAAATAGGAATCAGGCTTCGAACATATCTTTGAAGCAACTGATAATCATCACATTATGGACAATCTCAAAAAGAACCGGGAATTCATCATACGGTACTTCAATGCCATATCCGGCAAGGAAAAAACGCGTTCAGTCAACGAACAGTTTATTAAAGATGAAAAACTCATTGAACATATTGCTTTTTTTGAAGGGGCTTTCCCGAAGTATGAACTTTTCATTGAAGAGATGATTACCGAGGCCAACAAAGTTGTTGTTCGCGGAAGGGCTACCGGAATACATTCCGGAGAACTTAATGGCATACCGCCAACAGGTAAAAAAATGGACCTTCCATTTATCATTCGCTACACGATAACCAACAACAAAATCACAGATCATTGGTTGTTGGCTGACCAAATGATTTTAATGGAGCAACTTGGCGTTATTCCGCAGCAAGCAGAAGCGAATCCTTCCTAAACTAAAAAAACCTTATGAAACTATCTTTTTTATCAGCTGTGCTATTCTGCACCGTAGCTGTAGCTCAAAATGCTGCTTCAATTGAGGAAGCAAAAATCAAAAAAGTCATATTGGCAGAAACCACGGCTTACGAACAAGAAAGCTTGGAGGCATGGGAAGAAACGGTCACGAAATCTTCTGAAATGGCCTTTATATATGGTCTTGCGGACGGAAACCGTGGACATGTAATCGGCTATAACAATATCAAAACTTTAGTCCAGGAATGGATGAATGGAGAAGAGGATACGTATCAGTTTTTAGAACGTAGTGATTGGAACATCAAAATCAATGGTAACCAAGCTTGGGCCACCTTTCGCGAAAAAGCAATAGTCGCTGGAGAAACTACCATTGGTGAAGAAATACGGATTTTGGAAAAAATTGATGGAAAATGGAAACTGGATGTCATCGCTTTTATCTTTTGACGGATTAGCACGGCAAAACTTAGGGGAAGTTAACTAGAAGTACGATGCAGTAACCATTAAAAAAGCCTCAAGGAATCTTGAGGCTTTTTCTGTGGGCGCGAAGGGATTCGAACCCCTGACCCCCTGGGTGTAAACCAGGTGCTCTGAACCAACTGAGCTACGCGCCCGTGCTTTCGCAAATGGGAGTGCAAATATAGTATCCTTTTTGTTTTACCAAAAGAAAAATGTCTAAAATATCTAGACAACTTCAGCAACGGTAAACGTACTTCCAGCAATAAAGATTACATCTTCTTTTTCAGAAGCTTTTTTGGCCGCTTTCAATCCTTTGTAGACACTTTCATACGCCTTCCCTTTTAATCCCATGCTTTTCCCTATTTTCTTTAGCTTTTTGCTTTCCAATCCTCTAGGCACGTTGGGTGAAACAAAATAGTATTGCGCCTTTTTGGGAAATAACTTTAGTAGCCCTTCCACATCTTTATCGTTTACAAAACCCAGCACAAGATGCAAGGTTTCACCCTTCTCCTTTTTCAGTTGTTTAAGCACATCTTTCAAGCCTTGCTCGTTGTGGGCCGTATCACAAATGATTTTCGGTTTGGAACCAAGCACCTGCCATCTTCCTAAAAGTCCTGTGTTGTCAACCACATGGGACAGTCCTTTTTTGATTGCTTCTGTAGTAATTTCAAATGCTTCCAACTTTTGAAACAAGGTTACCACACCTAGCATGTTTTTATGCTGATAGCCACCCTTTAAATCGGTTTCGTATTCCATGGGAGCTGCATCTTCTGCGAAAAAAATAGGACTTCGCTTTTGAGCTGCAATCAATTTAAAGATACCTTGGGTTTCTTTTTGGGTTTCGCTAATGATTACAGGCACCTCCCTCTTGATGATACCTGCTTTTTCCATGGCAATTTTTTCCAGCGTATCGCCCAAAATACTTTGATGGTCCCAACCGATGTTTGTGATGAGGCAGATTTCAGGCTGAATGATGTTGGTAGAATCCAAACGTCCCCCCAGACCTACCTCAATAACGGCTACGTCTACTTTTTGTTCAGAGAAATATCGAAAGGCCATTCCAACCGTCATTTCGAAAAACGACAAATCATTCGCTTCCAAAAAAGGTTTATGGGTTTTGACAAATGCCATCACATCATCTTCAGACAACATTTCCCCATTTACTTTGATGCGCTCTCTGAAGTCCTTCAAATGGGGAGAAGTATATAACCCCACTGTATAGCCTGCTTCCTGCAGCACTGAAGCAATCATATGACTGCTGGACCCTTTGCCATTGGTTCCAGCTACGTGAATACTTTTAAAGTCTTGGTGGGGATTTCCCAGGTATGTCGAGAAGTCCTGAATGTTATCTAATTTGTGGTTAAGGGCATCGGGGCCCTTTTGTTGATACATGGGGAGTCTGGAAAACATCCAGTCCAAGGTTTCTTGATAGGTCATTGGACTACTGGCCTAGCTTAAAATTAACTACTATAAAACCTGTTTGTATCGAAGGTGCTTTAGAGTCCAGATTCCATTTATACGATAATGCGGTTCTTCGGGCGGGCTCCAAAAGGCAAGGCGCCAAATTATCGCTTCCGCGCACGCCTGGTTTCGCTTGTATCACCCTACCATTGCGATCCACTTTAATCTCTACGACAACCTTTCCTTCCTCATTGCATTCCTGACGAAAAGCGTTCTTCTTTAACAAAGAGCGGCCATTGAGACCATAACCTCCTGTCCCGTTTCCGCTACCGGGGGCACCATAATAACTTGTTGCATAGGGGTTACCATCAGGACTCCCCTTATCGCCGGATTTTGAATCATCGCCTTCACCAGTATTACTTTTCCCTTCCGCTTTTCCGATTCCTCCAATTAACGCGTCTACGCTTTTCTTTTTGGCTTCTTGGGCTTTGCGTTTTTCTTCCTCGGCGCGTCGCTTAGCATCCGCCTTGCGCTGTGCTTCAGCCTTTGCTTTTCGAGCCGCTTCATCCACCTTTCGCTTGCGTTCACGCTCTTGATTAATACGGATGGATTCTTCTGTCTCTTGGGTAATTACCTTTTCCGTAGGTGCATCCGAAACCGGTTGACTTGGTTCAGAAACAGGAACAGGTTCCTGCTGTTTGATTGGTTGCGAAGTTTGTTTCGGTCTTGGGGCTTCTTTCCCAGAACCAAAATCCATCGTACCAAAATTTATGGCAATCCCATTTTCAATGGGTGGGTCCATATACGTTAGACCAATGTAGAAGAGTATAAGCAACAAAGCGCTTAAAAGAATGGTCGTAAGCGTAAATGATTTTTTCTTGTGTCTCGTGTCTAATAAAGGCATTACTTGGGTCGCACTGCCAAAATAACCTTGTAACTGTTCCTATTGGCGATATCCATTACGTTGACAGCCTCTTTGATGGCAACGGTTTCTTCGGCCCTTAGGATGATGGTAGGCTTTTCTTGGCCTTCCAGTGCTTTTTTTAATTCAATTTCAATGTATTCCTCGTTTATCTGCTCATTGTTCACAAAATATTCCAAGTTCTTGTTGATAGTCACCGAAACATTCTGCGTATTTGTCGATTTCCCTTTTGCTTTGGGAAGCAGCAAATCCAAAGCGTTGGGCGCGTTTGAAGTCAGCATGAAAAATACCAACAACAAAAACACGATATCCGTCATGGACGACATGCTAAATTCCGGACTAACCTTATTTCTACCCTTTAACTTCATGGTTCAGGATTAGATTGGTTCGTTCAATAAGTCCAAGAACTCAACCGCATTAGCTTCCATCTTGTGCACTACTTTATCCGTTCGGTTGACCAAGTGGTTATATCCAATGTAAGCGATAATCCCAACAACAAGACCCGCTACAGTTGTGGGCATTGCTGTATAAATACCAGATGCCAAAGAACCCATTTCAGCTTGACCTCCGCTGGAAGCCATTTCATGGAATGCTAAAATCATACCAATTACCGTTCCCAAGAAACCAATCATGGGCGCGGCACCGGCGACCGTTGCCAATACACTGACGTTTTTCTCCAACTTGTACACCTCAAGGGTGCCTGCGTTTTCAATGGCCGTATTGATGTCATCCAAAGGTTTTCCAATACGTGCTACTCCTTTTTCGGTTAAGCGTGCGACAGGTGAATCCGTTTGGGCACAAAGTAATTTTGCAGCCTCCAACTTACCATTGGTAACGTGGTCGCGAATTTGGTTCATGAAATTCTTATCGATTTTGGACGCGGCTTTTATGGCAAATATTCGTTCGAAATAAATGTACAAGGCTACAAACAAGAGCACAAAGAGTACCGCAATAATGACGATACTTCCCGTACCTCCGTTTACAATCAAATCGATTACAGAAAGTGTTTTCTCTTCAGACATCGCAGCAGTGGCATCCACTGCAGGTTCGAGTTCTTGATAAAAGTTCATATAAAATCCCCAATTTAAGTTGCAATAATAACGGAGATTTTACTGCTAAAGTATTTTGTTAAAAGAATATTCGTATTCCAATGAAACAAATGGCACCCGCAATGAATCCTAGTGCTGCCAACCAAGCAATCTTTTTAAGGTACCAGAAAAAGTCAATTTTTTCCATACCCATAGCCACAACACCAGCAGCAGAACCGATAATCAACATACTACCCCCTGTTCCAGCAGAGTAGGCAATAAAGTGCCATAACGGATTATCCAACGGCTCAGAAAACATTCCTAAACTTGCCGCTACCAAGGGTACATTATCAATTACGGCGGACCCAACACCTAGAAGAATAACAACCAAGTCCGAAATTTGCGTTCCAGCGGTTTCAGTACCTAACAGCGGTGTGCCTTGCTTTAACCCTTCAGCAAAGTTGAACAATAGTCCCAAAGACTCTAAGGCAGCAACCGCCATCAAAATTCCCAAGAAAAATAGAATACTTGGGAGCTCAATCTTGGTCAATGCACTATGTACGGGACTATGGTGTGAATGTGCATCACTGTCTGGGTCTACCGACGAAATAGCTATTTTCTTGTTACTGTAGATTTCAGCAAAAGTCGCTACAATCGCGAGGGATAGCATCATACCTACATATGGAGGTAAATGAGTAACCGTCTTGAAGATAGGAACAAAAACAATAGCGCTTAACCCAAGATATAACATCCTTGGTCCATATTTGGATTTTGGAGGTGTATCATCCTCAGCCTCAATAGTTCCTTTGAATGGAGTCAAGAAAGAGCCGATGAATGTAGGTACCAGCATGCAAACCAAAGAAGGCAACAGCAAATAACTTATCAGTTTTCCTGTAGACACCTTGTTGCCAATCCACAACATTGTAGTGGTTACATCACCAATCGGGGACCAAGCACCACCTGCGTTGGCTGCTATCACAATCAAACCGGCATACCAAAGCCTCGAGTCACGGTCGTAAACAATTTTCTGTAAAATGGATATCAATACAATCGTAGCGGTGAGGTTATCGATAATTGCGGAAAGGATGAAAGCCAAAAACGCAAAAATCCATAAGATTTTTTTCTTACTACGGGTTTTCACAAACGTTTTGATGGTAGCAAAACCGTCAAAATAATCTATAATTTCAACGATGGTCATAGCACCCAAGAGGAATACCAAAATTTCAGAAGTCTTGCCCAAGTGGTGAAGCAAGGTTTCTTCCAACAAATGCATCTTCTCTTCATGCTCCAACAAACCAAAGTTGTCCATCAAGGAATGCTTCGCAGAATCGAACCAAGTGGTAAACCCGTCAACACCAAAAGCCATCATCGCCCACAAAATGGCCATCATGGCCAGTGCGGGAATTAGCTTATCGATTTTAAGAGTATGTTCTAAGGTTATGGCCAGATAGCCGAGCACGAAGATGACAATCAACAGGGTTTCCATAGAGTTCGTTGGTTTATTTAGTTGTAAAGTGAAAGAACTAGCCTTTCGGTTTAAAGATATTCAAAAAGCATTTTCCCTCATAATCCTTATTCAAAAAAACCAAAAATGACCTTTTAAAGACCTTTACCCTATCGGATTGCCCTTTTATCAATAAAACCTCGTTTTCACTAAAAATTATCTCGCTAGAACTTATCTTTGCAAAGCATTTTTAAATTATTCACAATACTATGGATTTTTCATTGTCAGAAGAGCATTTGATGATTCAGCAAGCTGCAAAGGATTTTGCAGAGACCGAATTGCTTCCCGAAGTAATCGAACGTGATGACGCTCAGCGCTTTCCGGCCGAAGAAGTCAAAAAAATGGGCGCATTGGGTTTTATGGGTATGATGGTGGACCCAAAATATGGTGGCAGTGGTATGGATACCTTATCCTATGTATTGGTGATGGAAGAATTATCAAAAATTGATGCTTCGGCTTCCGTAATTGTTTCGGTAAACAACTCCTTGGTCTGCTGGGGACTGGAAACCTATGGTACCGAAGAACAAAAACAAAAATACTTGCCCAAATTGACCGATGGTAGTTGGATCGGC
>ERZ1740065.1870-NODE-1870-length-12887-cov-11.920667_pt1 | contig 12887 bp, 6 predicted proteins | sample MGYA00581738_ERZ1740065 | MGnify/ENA primary metagenome ERZ1740065 (study PRJEB43018, sample SAMN04849749) | marine metagenome | isolation source: floating plastic debris | place: Pacific Ocean | collected 2008-09-01 | study: EMG produced TPA metagenomics... | reverse complement strand
CAGGTAAGTATCCACGTACAACAACCAGGTAAGTAAGTGTACAACAACCAGGTAAGTATCCATGTACAAAATTTGTTGACATTATTTTACATTGTTATTCTTGATTGTTTTTAATTAAATAATTTTGGAGGCAGAATGCAGAACAGAATGAAATTGAAATATCAAATATCAACAGCACTCCAATCAACATACAAGTTTTTCTGACCATTGTATTAGTGGAAAATCCTGCACAATACTGCACAATCCTGGTAGCAGAGAGCGCATGTCATCATTCTTTTCATGGCATGTCTTGAGCAGCAGAATCACCTGGAATCACGGTAATTATACTACGTTGCATAAATTAATTTGCGGCCATATCAGTATCAAAACCAGAAATGAAGAATATGATAGATGCACAACATTTATGGAGTTTCGTCTCATTTATTCGCCATAGCCATCAAGTGAACCATACTTTTGCGCTGATGTAATTAAGTTTCATCTTATACTTCAATGCCTCATATTAATCCTGGAGAAATTTCTGTTTATTTCGCGTACATCTACCTTTCTCACAACAAGCTGAGACAGAGCATCGAACAAGTGATATAAATTTCTGGCCACCAGCGTTTGCATGACAGCAATTAGCAAGCATGGTAGCCACCACATCTCCTAATAATAGGCAAGGAAATGTTCGTCACTTCCATCGATACACACAACTTCACACAGCATGTCAACACGAGTGCAATGGTATATTATCCACTTCCTAGATGGCTAACGCAATTAATTGTACGCTAGTCTGCCTGCCTGAGTGGCATTTCATATAATCAGAGATTGCCAATGACGAGATGTGGCAATATGCCCATTTCATGGCACCTACGTAATTACCCAGTTCAGGTGAGTCTCAGTGTTGTTGATTGCCTTGGCCCATTATAACTTATACAAAGTGAGCGTGAACTAAAATGCTTTGAATCCAGTTTTCTATCCATTTCTCATGGAGGAAGCCATGTCAAAACTTATCATTTGTGGTATCCATCATTACATAGGCCTTTACTTGAGTAGAAGCACAGTGGTATTGTTATGAGGTTTAGCAGCTGTGTAGGGCCTATAGCGATCAACCAAGCATGCTACTTGTGACTGATTCACGCACATGAAATATTGCTGATGATCTACATTGCTGTTATCATTAGAAAGTGCTGCCACATAGGAGCGAGGTACTATTTTACCACAACCAGTCAGTACGGCAGGCCGTTGTATTATAATTGGCTAGCAAAAGTCGAAGATGACTGGATACATTTAAGTTATCCTCTGAATTTCATTCAAATTGCATCCTAGACTATGCACTATGTATGAACAGTGTTAACTATAACACAGAAATTGCATATCCCGAAAAGGTTTCCTATAGCTACATTGTATCCCTATTCGTGGGCTAGAGTATCTCTTGAATGCGCATGCTCTGGTGTATAAGCTGCAGAAATCTCAGGTGTCAGTTTGCAATGGAAGAGTCAGAGCCTTAAGATTTGTAACAGCATGTTTTGGCTGATCACTCTATATGCATTCCATGGCATTCCATGGCACTTAGACAGCTTTGGCAAGCGGGTGTCCTCGACTTGCTTTAAAGCACAAAACAGCATGCTGCATGGGGCACGATAGGAGTTGTCGTATCTCGTCGTTGATGATATCTGATATAACTACATAGCGGCATGGCGATCTATATATATGACGATATGTCCATCAATGAGGGAGGATGTCTACTGTTGCCAGGCATTGTGTAACTGCGAAAAAGACGACAGCGCTACAAATGCACCATTCACATGTTGGAATGGACATAGATCTGATACTGACCAATTTTAACCAGCCGATGCAGAAAGGCAGCGAGTACTACAACAGACAAGGATTGAGAGACACCAAACTGCTAGCCTCCTGTGATGGATAGAGCAGACAACACGCAAAAGTATGCCAGCGTAACTGGATGCATTGAGCAACTCAGCTCTTGCACCGAGAAATTCCAACAGCCGAAACTGCAGCAGCTACTGATGGCGGGTACTTCAATCTGCAGTAGATAACTATCCAATATCCAGGATGAACAGACTTCCTCATAGGCATTGTAGGGCCAATAAGATGACGGGCAAAAAATCAGCACTGTCCTCCAGCCGGTCTCTTATTCATGTCCATTTATTCATTTCTTTACAGCCGTGGATTAGGGAGATGGGTTTATAGCTGGAACTGAGTAGCAAGTGTAAATAAAAAATGAAAGCTAACAGTACACAAGAAATAGCCTAATAGAACATAAAAAGAGATAAGTGCTTGGCTATAAGGTAGTCGAGTGTTAACAGCTGAGTTCACCAGGTAGAGCTTGCAATCATTGCCTGAAGCCAGTTGCAGCGCCTACTTTCAATAGGAGGACCTCTACGTGCACGCATTCGACAATACGTTCAGGCATGTACAGACAACAAAGATTCCAGTCAACATATATGATGATCAACAATTAAAGCAGCAAGTTCAGCTCCTAGCAATGATGGCCGTAAGTTACATGTCCTCGGGCTTCAACTGCATCATCAATGATTACTTTAGGCTACTCCTTCCTGTATCAAAGAGTCTGCCAATAGGTAATCATACATGAGACATTCCAAAAAATTGATTGTTTGCATGGGAAAAACAGCTAGCGGCTTAGTCTTAGTTTATATGATAATTTTTTAGTACAATCAACCTAAACCAAAATCGAAAAAGTCAATATTTGTTAGATATTCATTCGCTTTGATCTCTATTGTTTGACAATGTCGGATTACATTGTATTCCAACATAAACATACATATTTTGCTGGCTATTATATTTGTGGACATGCGCTGGAGCCAGATGCAATGATTTATTTCATATCATACTGGAAAACGATTTGTTTGCGTATTAAATAGGTAGGAGCCTCGATGTCTGGAAGCTCATATTAATGTATTGACAGCGTAAGAATGTTCCTAGCAACGCCAATAAAATCTGCATTCAATCGAAAGTAGGAATTTGGCGGCTACGCGATCTGATCCACATATACTCCCCCAACAATATCACCTCACGTAGTGCACAAGCACATAAGACAGAGGAGGTCGACTGTGTTGATGACGGCTTGGTAATTTTGTAATCTTTAAACCAGAAGCGACAGAAGACAGGATTAAAAGTCCAGCCACACCCACATACTCGTCCCCGGTGATGTTTTATCAGCGAATCGATTCGTGATACCTATCATACACTCTTAAATTGGGGAGGGAAGTTGTGATGGATTTCGTTTCTTATGTCGCTCCCATCAGCGGCCGAGCTGTACGACTACACGACTACCATGTCCATCACAACACAAGCCGTATCGCAAGTTGGATGAAAGATCATCTCCATGCCAGCTCAGATGGTCTTCCTTTACCCTAGCGGTTCATCACAAGCCGTCTTTCTTAAGTCTCAGCTATTTACTAATTCTTCAGGTATTGCATAACTCGTGCCCAAACCGGCTGACCAGTCCGTTGCATACTCTAGGGGTAATATATATCACAAAGTTGGAAAGAAGGAAATTATCAGCAAGGGAATTTTCCAAAGAGAGATCTATCACTAACAAGTAACTCATTATAATTAACAATAGAAACACTTTATTTTGTAATATCACTGATGTTTTAGAAAGGCACCATAAAATTTGATTCCTAGCATCGATTAATATCATAGTGTGTCATGTAATCAAGTGAGGACAAGTGCGGATCCTTCTTTCGGGGTTCATTCACAGCAAATCGTAATAGAATGCTATTATAAATAGTTTTTGACATTTCCACATAAATCACATCTGCACGACATGAGATTGAATTCAAGATTCTAAAATAGGTAAAATTGTTACGCATTCAGACAGACAGTCAAAATCTTGTAAACGCCACAGGAAACAGCTTTGATATTTCTTTATGAAGACTTTCGAAGCTATTTGAAGCACAAAAATACACCCAGTATATCAATTTAAAAGTCCAAAATAAACAGTCTGAAAGCAGTCTCAAAGCTTAAAAAGCATCTTTTAATACGTTTTGCATACTGACAACAACATACATGAAGAAATAAGGAGCAGTAATTTCAACACATAACATATGCTGGTAAGGAATATATATCAAACATGGCTGCTCTCATGACACTTAGCGCAACTCAGCCAACCGCTACGCAGAACCTTCACTACTGCATATCGCTATCAGTTGTCATGACAAAACTTTTGCAATAGACAAGAGTCATCAAAGCAACGTAAGACAATATGACACAATACAATGACATACGGTACGATACATTGTGATGCGGTATGATACATTATGAAGCGATACGGTATGATATGGTATGATGCAACATGATGCATTATGGTACGACATAATCCATGAACTCAAATTTATCATTTCTTGATGTGATAGCGTCTTGGATGGCCAGCGAGCTAATAAATCACGAAGCGTCTTATACGCATAGGATGATAGCTCTTCTTTGAGAGAGTCCCTGGATCAATTCAACTATGCAGCATAGTTTGCGAAGCTATTATAGTACCACCAAATTATTGCATCTGTCAAATCATATATCTAGATATAATCATTGATTCTCAGCCATCACCAACCCTGAGAGGCGGTATTTCTGCTTCTGGAAAAGTTAAATAATACCGGAGTAGAACGGCTATGTTTGACAGTTGGCTTCACAGGCCCACAGGATGTTAGCTATCTGTTACTCCTAGGTCCGTAAGTATGTCTATGGATCTATGGATCCATGTCCATAAATGCCAACATTGGGGAGTTCATCTAAGTTTTCGTAACCATTCTTGAGCTCAGTTAGAGCTCTACTTCTGAGGTGCTTTTTGCTACAGCAAGACTTAGTTTGACTGGCGTTTGCTTAAGGAAAAGCTAGATTCCAAGTCCATGTTATTGTTCTTACATACTACTGACTATGAAATGGTATAATTTATTGAAAAGCAATAATTTAACCGCAGCTTGTTTCACCCCAGTTGCTTCACAGTTTCATCCACTGTGTCATGTTGAGGCTGAGACATGTTTCCTGCCCAGTAACGTACTGGTGACCAATCAGATGGCAGGTCTGATCTTCCTGCGATGAGATAACTCTGACACAATCATCTGTACGCATGCACTGAACGATGCATTCTATATCTTCCTTCCCGCTGTAGGAATCCAGTATGACCCCACAAGGCTTGTATTTCTTGGTTTTCTTGAACGCTGCAAGCGATGAGAATCATATTGCAGTTGAGCTAACGAGCTTTAACAAGCTTCCATGTACATAGACAGCAAATAAATTTTGATATTTGCTATTCTCCTGCCGGTTGAGCAGCACATATTATGCAAAGATTTTGTCATCTTTCCCTGGATTTTTGCTGCGTTTCTTTGTGATTGGAGCTTGCCTCTTTTATACCTGAATTAGTACGGAACATTTTCAACATGAAGCTTCTTGTGTGTGTAAACCACCAAGAAAACACAAAAACTAATGTATTGGCTTTAGTATGAATTTAAGAACAGAGGATTCAAATAAAAAAAATATAAAAATGTTCTACCTAGCTTCCATATTGTTAGTTGCATCGAGTATCTCCCCATGGAGACTCTAAAATTGGAATCCCTTGGATGGAACTTGGCTGTTTATCTGTGGTAACTGTGATTCCAGTAACCGGTAGGTTTAGACTGATTCATGCCTCATGCATGAGAGATCAGTGTATGCCAAATTTAGGTCTGCAACTTGTTAAGCACAAGATAAGGCAACTCCTGATGTTCCTTAAGACCCTATCGCAACACAGGAAAATACGAATCCTGATGCTATATAGAGTCGACATGGTAAAGGCGGGTGCACACTGGACATATTTTCAGGTGTTAGTTGCAGGCAAAACTTTGCTGTACACACCAGCAGTGTTCACAGTAGGCGCTAATTGTATAAACAAACTGACCGTGGAAATCTGGAAAGCCAATCAGCCATTATCATGAAATTTTATGCGATGCCGATACAGTCATCTATAAAGGCCAATTAAGACTAGTTTTCTAGGAACTGGATAGCCAATCAGATAGCGTTTCACTGAAAGTGGCGCTTAAAAATTCAAGCATCCTGAAAGAAGCCGTCAACAGCCCAAACTCACTCAAGCTAAAAATAGGAAGTGATATGTTGCAGGCGTGGCTATTGTGTGAGAATAAGTTTAGTGTGGCTAAGCCCTAACTGACAGGAACACAACGAATGACGGTTTTTTGAGGCAACTTACGGCTCTCATCACAGTTACTGGAGCTGTCTGAACAGGATCCAACGTTGCCGTTGGGTTCTTGTTTCACACAAAGACTGTCAGATTGATAACATGGCGTTGTAGATCTCACTGAATGAAATGAAGACATTTTTGTTAACAGACGTTTCCTACATTAGACATATCTGTTCTTATCAAGGCAGAGAAAGAAAAGTGCTTCCTGCCGTTTCCCTGCCAATTTCCGCGCTTACTCTCACACATTCCCGTTTACGAGCGCTCACTCCCACAGGCGCTGATGCGCAAATATCAATGGGAGAATGACGAAAGCGATAAAGGTTGAGTTTGGGATGCTAACTAAAGTTCCCTATGGATCTCAGGAAGATTAGAACAACCAAGGTTAAACAGAGCAATTGAGCAATTGAGCATTGCCAATCAGAAAGTATCTGCTCAGCAAGAGAAAAGAAATGTTTGACTAGACCAATACCTGAGAAAAATGGCTTAATCAGGGAGCGACATCTGCATCTAGCATAGCTCTGGTTTCCAGGACATCTCACTTGCAGATGTTACACTCATTAGCGATGCTATGGTTAACATCATCGCTTTACCACATAATATAGACGCTCCCCAGACTACCAAAGGGCCAAGAGTCACTATTTGTAAGCTTCATTCGGTGACGCTTCATTTCCATTTAAGATTTAAGACTTAAGTAAAGCTGTTTACTCTTAGCATTTGATGATGAAAACGCCTACTCTCACAACTCTCACAACTCTCACAACAACCATGTAACATGGGAGATGGATCAGAAATTAACTCATGAGCAGTCTTCCTTATCATGATGAGCAGATAGGAAGCCACATCGAGATCAAAATTTCTTTTTATTCAAATTGTCTGGTCATCCTGTGTATCTCTTTTTAGTTGCATAATTTAACCATAGCTCAAAATTCTATGCATAAACAGACTTTGACAGTAACTGAAGATCCATTTCAGCTTTTGTGATCTTCCCAGTGGTGCACGTACATACAGGTATACATGCCCGCGTGTGATTCCATGCACATGCCCACATGTGGGGCATACACACACATATGCCTGTTCAAGCTCATATGCACCAAATGACCTCATATTGACAGGATATCCGTAGTAGCCTTTATTTTTTCCTGGAAAAATTATTTTACAACATTACCTTTCATCTGCATGAGTACTCCATAGGCACCGACATAGACGAAGTCACCATAGTGAATTAGTGATTGTGGCGCGTTGAGTTGACAAGTGGTCCAGCTACCTTCCGCTGTTCCTGGATTGCTGGTGCAGACCTGGGCCGTGGTACCTAGTTTGGTGTCAGCGACAACCAGCCTGAAATATGATCGCTTGGATTAACTATATCAACTGTGCCTCCTCATTCCAGAGTAAAACAGGAAATTATGATCTGGTTTATTTTACTCTCTGTGACAATGGCATATAGGAGCGGACTCTACTGACACTCCAGTGACAGTCAATCAATATGCAATAAATATAGTAGCCGGATAGTTGTGAATACACAGAGAACGCAGGCTAAACTCTTTGCACAACCAAAAAACTGCAGTGGTCTTCACTACATAATCGATTTTGCAGCCATCGGATGTGAGTTATCCTTCGCAGAGCGTTTAGCAGAAGAGCTCTCCATTAATCGAAAAGATTCCAGGATAACCTTTTTAATAATCATTGTGTTAAACGGTTTTAGCTGGCCATCAAAAAGGGTGTGAATCAGCTCCAGTCAATACCTCAATCTCGTATAAGGAACGGATTCAAAATCGTTGACAAGTGTTCAACGTAATTTACGGCATTACTAACTCCAATGGGTTACCGGTATCATATTTTAATATTCCAAAAAACTAATGTCTCATTTTCATCAAGTTTTCTTACGATTAACTAAGACTATTTGGTCAAAAGATCTGTTTTATGCTGCAAAACTAATTGTGCGGTTCGAGAGGAATGTCCGTTGATAAATCAAGAGTGACAAGCTGCAAATATCGGTGAACCTGTATGATTACAGGTATGATTACAGATATGATTACAGGTATCTGATTACAGGTATGATTGCGTATTTATCAAAGGAAACTCAACACCAGAGCTGCAGTTGAATACCACTAACGACCGACTAACAACGTTATAGTGATGTTAATGGCGGCTGCTGAAGCTACTAGCTATGATACTGGTGTGAATTATGTAGCGCAGGTACCAGTTTGTAATGGTACATTTTTTATGTAGGAATATTTTATGTTCACCGTCTGCTCTTTAGTTCTTATTTGTACGCTCATAAACAGACACTTCCAATTTTTTTTTCAGAAAAGCGAAAATAAGTTTAGTTCAGCATCAAAAACACTAATCAGAGATTTAATATTATGATGGAATGCAGCAGTATTAAAAATATATATGTTCCACATGCTGTGTCGGCCTTCATTACGATGAGCAGCTGATCACCGAATACAATCAATCTGCTCCTGTGGATATATAGACGACACATGAAGCAATTAGATAACTTAATGCAGTGTATCGGCAGTAAATCTAAGAGCTCGTCAAGTAGTAGATTAGAGATTAAACTCGTATCGCTGGTGACATCAGCGAGTCAGTGTACCTACGAAAGATTCTGTTACCTGTCATTTGACGTGTCAGCAACGACCCATGCTTCATTCTCTACCTCCACGAATGCTCGTGGATAATACATTTGAGTAGTGCTTAGATCACCGATTGTTTTGCCCACAGTCTGTTCATTTGTTCCAATAATGTATTCTACGGAGCCATCTATGATTGCTCCGAAGCCGTTATTGGATGTTATGTGGACAATATCCGAGTTCTGCCCGTATCCGAGGAGCCGCGGGGGGGAGCCCGTGGTGAGAAAGACTCTGGACTGATCAGTAGTTGTGTCTATTGATAGTATTGTGCCCGTGGTGTGAACACTAACATAAACCTTCTGACCTCCATCATACAAGACCCCAAAAGGCTCATTCATGGATACGTCGTTTATCCTGTGCCCTGTGTGCGAGCTTCCAGCTGCGCCGTTACAAGTGGCTGCGAAGGGGCTCAATTCTCCAGTATCGAGGTTGTACTCTTCGACGCATTGATCACCTCCATTAGTGATGAGAATCTGATTAGGAGACAACGCAGTCATCTGTCTCCTGTAGTTATATTATAACAACAATTGTATACAGTTGTACACAGGAACAGATCCAGGAATTTTTCAACTGATGGGGAAGTGATCAAATGTAGCTGTTCAAAGGGCAACTTGTGTCTCTTTGCTACATCAACAATGGCAATGAAAAATGAGCTTTGTGCAGCTGTGTGATGAGTAAACAGTTGTGGAATATTTACCTATGTACTAATCGCCAACAAAACAAGTTGAGGCAGATTTTTGTGGCTGGCCCTGCAGCATCAGTCTCATTAGCCTGAATCCACCCTTGATATATGTAGTTTGATTATGAAACCAAACTGATACATCAGAGACTCAGTCTTAGACTCGATGATTTGCAAGACAAGAAACGTACCAATAAACATCCCCTATTAATCATCATCACAATTCGCTCTACTCACACTCACATTGCCCACCTAAAACATGACCTTGCCCGAATACATTTCGGGCATGTCCCTTTTCACACCAAGTTTGCCCATTGTGGTCTTAGCTTTCCCCACATCGGCAGTCTGACTGTTTTCATCCACAAATTGCTATCTAAATCCGATCAAATGCAGTCTATGATCAGCTAAAACCAGATATTTGAGTTCTATACTTACTTGTAGGCGGTTGGCCATGCCATGAGTTGTTCCACATCTCCAAAGAGAGTGGTTCGGAACAGGCCTGTCCTGGTAAGCATTAGCAGAGAGCCCTCATTCATTGGCTCCTCGATCATGTAGCTTAGGGTGCTAAATGGAAGGGTATCTGTCAGTTTTGTTAAGCCTCCCAGCTGTATAGACCTGCATCAATAGGAAATTTCATCATCTACCAATTCATGCAGGATATAAGAAATATACCACAATATTGCGCTAAAAAAAACAAGTTGCCTTCCTTCCTGCATACACCTTTCTTCTACACCAAGTGAGGATCCCAACCCTCCGCATGACATATTTATGGAGATGTAGAAACCTAGGATAGATGATTCGCGGAGACATTGATGGCGGCATACATAAGACAAATGAGTGATGGGATTATGAAGCCGAATACAAACAGTTGCATCAATGATGGGTTGAGGGATATCAGGGTTTAGGAGAGGTTGGTTTCCTATCTTGTCATATACTCACCCTTCAGCGTATCTCAAAAGACCCTGGCTGAAGGTGATGAGAATCACCCCCAGCAGAACAACAGTAGAGCTCCGCATCATTACAGTAAGAATAAACAAAATTGCGTACTTGGTATTATTGAAAGGGCTGTCAATTCTATTTTATCCCACCCTGGATCGATTTTCACAGTTTCAAATTTCAATTGTCACATCCTAAAACTTCCCTGATATGTAAGCAAACATGCAGAGATCACTACTTATTCCGCTTGCGCACACATGCAGGAGCCGCATAATCCACTTAGTCGGTATGATACATTCATCCGCTTGTTTGCAAGTGAAAGAGTTGCCAGTCTATATGTCTGGGAGTTGAAGTATTGACGGCGTGGTGTATTCGCTGTATGTATAAAAAAGACATGTGTGTAATTAAATGCACGCTGTCAATGGCTTCAAAGGATGGTGCGTATGCTTACTGATTTCAAAGAAACTGTACTCAATAAATTCCATGCTCTACGCTGTCCTGCCATGCAGCGAGTGACCATCGCGGTCATCCCCTTTGGAAGTGGTACGCCTTTTCGTGGTGGGCGTGTCACCTGCAAACACGGTGGTTACCGGGTGAAAATGAATTTTTGCTCTAGTGATTGTGATCCTATGTCAGCCCTGACAATACAGAGATTGAAATTGATTGCCCTCCGCATATTACATCATGGTTCTAGCATCCAACTCGAGTTCGCTAATGTTGGTTGAATGCAGTAAGCAAGACAAATAGAATAGTAGACCTAAAAAGGCTTACAAACATCACAGCGTTTTACCCATTTACCGCCCACTCAGACGACTAACACTGCAGTTAGAGCTTATTACGATATTCATTATATTATGATTTAGAACGCAAATATTAGGGCCATTCGCCGGGTGCTAGGCGCCTACGCAAAAAATAGTTTTCGGCAATATTTTTTATTATTTCATTCGGAAGCGACCAGTTTCAAGCCAAACACCTCGGGACCTGTTTGAGCTTTGGTCGTTGCTTCGAAAATAGACTATTAGCCAATCAGAATATTGTTCGGCTGGTCGCTTTCTCCGGGCGAACGCAACCAATAAACCTTAGCAGTATTTGCTGTGGGATAGCTGTGACCTATAATCAGTAGCGATGGCCGACTTTACCGGTGAGTTTACAATTGTCTTCTGCTTTCTTTAGATTATTTTGATTTTCAGCGTTACCTCTATAACACTCCATAACACTCCATAACACTCCATAACACTCTATAACACTCTATAACACTCCATAACTCTCTATAACACTCCATAACTCTCTATAACTCTTGCTAGTGCAGATGAAGCTGTTTCTATTTATTCTATTCATATCCATGCATCTGCGTACAGCTTTTTCTTAGCATGAATTGTAATACCATCCTCTCTCAACCAAGCTTACTCATTTGTTTATATCTTACCGATGTAGCTGGAAGTTGGGGTGCTGTGAGCTCTACACCCAGTACAAGCGGCAGATGTACATACTCTGATCAGAATTTTCTATCGTGTTGTTACTGATCTGAACTTATTATTATACTCAGATCTCACTGATGTTGGTGAAAGTTGCAGTACGGTGATCAGAACACCGAATACTAATTACAGTCATACTATCATGAATAGCTGGCGGACAGAACAAGCCGCCGCAGCTGTGACAGTCGGTAAGTGTTGGATTGCAAACCACCCTTCCTAGTTTCTTGGGTAACGCTTGACTCGTCCATAACTTTTTGCTCAGTTGACCTCAACTATACAACCTATTTTCATGTATGCATGTCTTGTAGTAACCTAAGGTGTGAGTAAAATATTACAGGAATCTGTTCCATGTTACATTGCTGTCTTCCTAGTTCAGATTTCAAGATTTGGATGTTTTTTTAACTGATTTAAGTAGTTAGAATTCATTTTAAATGTCGTTTATTGGGGATTTTTGAAGTTGTTATTATATTTCTGGTACAAAGTGTAAAGAGGAAACCTGGTCGCCCTCCTGGCTCCAAAAACAATCTCCCAAGAGCTGAGACACACACCCATATGCCTTCCCCCAGGTTGGTACCATATTTTCTTTAAACGTAGTAGCACCTTCCCCAATTTTTACATCAATTGTTCTATTTTTAGTGTTTCAGTAGCAGGTGCCCCAACTCCAACAGATGAGATTGAGGAGGGAGAGGCTGGTAGTAGGAATGCGTTTGATGAGGATTACATCCCATAAGGTTGGGTCTATTTCAAAGGTCTCCCAGCACATTGCTACATTTTGCCTCAATGTCATGATTAATTCTAGATCAAGATGCACAGCTAAACATCACGGGAACACCAGACAGTGATGGCTGGACAACTGATGCTATTGAATGTGCTCCATCCACATTTCTCTTCTATCGGGGAGAGGGAAGATGAGGTTCAAGTTTTATGACGTCATGCACAAGATTTTCCTGGATCACGAGACAGAATCT
>ERZ1740065.1869-NODE-1869-length-12889-cov-12.161212_pt1 | contig 12889 bp, 4 predicted proteins | sample MGYA00581738_ERZ1740065 | MGnify/ENA primary metagenome ERZ1740065 (study PRJEB43018, sample SAMN04849749) | marine metagenome | isolation source: floating plastic debris | place: Pacific Ocean | collected 2008-09-01 | study: EMG produced TPA metagenomics... | reverse complement strand
CGTAGCACACGAGGGCCCAGCAGGAGGACTCAGTGGGATTCGAACCTACAACCTCTTAACACTTGCGTGTCTGGAGGTGCAGGCTCTACCACTGAACTATCTCCTACTCCTTAATGTAATACTGCGCAAGCATTGGCATGCGGGAAGCACATACCACAACTACAAAGGAACTGAAAGCTTGGCATTGATGGCCATCTGCGATGCTAAATACAGGTAGGAACAACTCCCTCCCTCTCCGCCTTCCTCTCCTCCTCCCTCTCTCTCCACCTGCCCTTCCTCTCCGGTTCCCCTCCCTCTCAACTGGAGTCAGCTGGTTTTTTCGCTTCCTAATTTTGGGAGACCTGATTAGAGCACTCTTGCACTCGCAGCTAGTTTTCAGTACACCGTTATTAAAAGTGAGATGATATATTGTTGCAGTGTAGTAGAGATAAGAGCCCTTAGTTTCATAGGTTTATAGCTGAACTCCAGATAGTCTGAAATCCACTCTCAGGACATTCTATAAATTAAAATCCTCCTGGGGGAGGCTCCCAAACCCCCTGTGGCTGGGACATCCCTCCCACACCCACCCCAGCGCGTTTGGCGCTTAGCTTTGTACCTTTGCCACGCTCAGGTGCTCCGCAAGCTGCCCTGTGGCCAGCATTTTTTGGCAATGCCATTCTGAAAATGAATGGCACAGCCCTGTCTGTCTCCCTCTGTCTCCCTCCGTCTGCCATCCTCCATCTCCATCCGTCTCCCTTCCTCCATCTTCCTCCGTCTCCCTTCCTCTGTCTCCCTCCCTCTCTCTCCGTCCTCTCTTTCTCTCTCTGTTTTAACTCTACTGTTCCTCTACTTTCTCTGGTACCGTGCCATCACATCTATTGAGGCTCCAGTATGTGCCTAATATACATATATTTCCTTTTTTAGCCAGAGATGCACAGGGATCGTCAAGGGATTGTCCTATGGTCTACCAATGAATTATCAGCACCCTCTGACCAGAGATTCTCATCTAGAGGTGGGGTTTGCATATATAACCAAGTAGGATAACAGCGGGCGATGTTGTCAAGAGAGCGAAATCAACCGATCAGATTCATTGGTTAGCATGAAGTCTAAACTTCCAGATGTGTAAATTCGAGTTTAAATGTCTTTCAATAACTAAACTACTTGTTTGGGGTACATAATCATGAAAATCTTATTCCAGTCATTTATTGAATTATTAGGATCATAATATGCTGCGTTTTTCAGATGTGAAAGTGGCAAGCAGAACTCACCTCGTTTGGGTGCGCTGGTGAGGATGGCTGATTTGTTTAGACTGTTCTGACATTCGGATCAAGGGTGCTAAGCTAGAGCTACAGGTCAGCAATGACAGACAGGAGGGTGACTCTAACGGTGCAGATGTATGATGAAGGCGTCTTCTTTCATTGGCTACTCTCCACTTGTATGTCATAATGCACGATATTTTCTGTTTCATAATAGAGTCAGTAATAGCATGAACCGCAATGTCTCTGATTTCCTTGTTTGTGAGCGACTATGTGCAACATGAAATATCGAGTCCATTTTAAGTTTTCTTGGAGCTCGAGGCAATGTATCACTGATCCAGTAGGTACTGAATAGTAGAAATAATGACAAAGTTCCTCCAAATCGGGAGTTGTCTTCCCTCAATTGGAGTCACGATAGGGGCGTTCGTGCAGCAGGAACGCGAAGCTTTTGTCGTGGGTGGCCAGCAAGGGAGCGTAACGAAAACAAAAAATTCAACTAATCCTTCGCGGTAAAAGCCTGGCGCTATCTTGTATGAGACTTCTGATCAGCTAGTTGACCGGCTTTGTGACAGAATGCAAGCGTGACCGTTCTCAACAACTATCGACGCACAAACAGCTAATATCTTAGTCTATTGCAACCATAGACTACGCTTTTCATCAGCTAGTTTCTTTCTTTCTCACCTCTAAATAAAGCCAGAACAAGTTTTCCTTCAAATAGAATTGTCATACTTACAGATTTGAAGCTCTAGAAACAAGTATGAGCTGGTTTCATGTTGATTATTAGTGCATTTCGGCAATGAGAAGTAAATATTTCGAAAATACAAAATCTTAAGAAACCGGAAATGTTAAACGAAAAAAGGAGTTAATTATATCCGCTAAATCCGTTTATTGTAAATAAGACAACTCCACTACCGAATTATATTCGTACCTGCGAACGATTACCACAGCTCTATGCACAGGGTACGACAGGCTAGTATTCGTGCTTGTTACATTCCTGCTATTTTCGGAAGAGTCGCGCTCTAATGCTTCGTGGTGTACGAACGTGTCTAGTTTGTCTTAAATCAGGTTTAAGTATAAGTCGGACAGTTCACTATCACTTTTAAGGCATGTGAGGTACAAAGGAATGATTGGTCTCTCTGGAGTTCACTGTGAAATCTACCATTTGTGGTTGGTACAAATATTTCGCCTGAAAGTAGTTCAATATCAGGTGTAGCACCAGAGGGATAACACAACATGCACAGCTATTACACTAGGGGCCACTGTCATACATGTATGATGGTAGTAATGCCTGTCTGTTGAAGGGCGCTGATGCCCCAATTGTCATTCAAAATTTTTCCTAAGAGAGAATTTTCTGGGCTTTTCAATGATGCTCATGTTCATGGCGGGTGTCCATTATCCGAAAACTTTAAGGTTTAGGCCATTCCCACCCGAGGACTTCAAGTTTCATTTTCCTGTGGTTTAAAAAAATGGTGACATCACACGGTATCTCCATGCATACCCACTAATTTGATGTTGCAGAAGTTGAATATGTTGGTCAAATAATCCTAAACCATGCCGTTTTGAAGGAAGCAAGCAAAGAAAGTTGATCTTCCGTGACATCAGAGTGACACTCTAGTCACTCTGACAATGGGTAATATACAAGAAACTTGATCCAAGTAATATGAGACTGGGTAGGAAAATCTTCTTGAGCTTTCACTGACTTGTTTATCATGATGCTTAAAAGAGTTGCTACTAATGTCATTACATTTTGGTAGCTTGTGTGGCAGCTATGTCGACATAGTTTTTTATACATGTACCAGTCCCATAGTGACTATAGCATCGCGTCACAGATGATGAACTTTCTTTGCTTGATTCCTTCAAAACGGTATGGCTTAGGATTATTTTGCCAGCATATTAACTTCCACAGCATCAAGTTAGTGAGTAAACATGGAGACCACTGGTGATTTCAACCTTTTTTAAGGTTTTCAGATGGTGGTTTTGCTCTAAAAACGAACTGTGCTAGAACGCTCATCATTTTTTTCCTAATAAGAAAAGGAACTAGGTTGCAACTAGGTTGCTTTGCACCCGGAAGCGGCTGGATCTCAATGTGCTATGCTGAAAGTATTGGTGGCTGCATTACTGACAATTTTATTGATCTTCTCCTACATTATTGCCAGCATTTTAGACACTATGACTAGGCCTGCAACGATGCATCGTTATTTTTTTCGTAACGATTCTTCGGTAGATTTTCGATTTCGATTCTACAGCTATGACATAACGATTCATACTGCTATATACTTGTAGATGCAGCGAGATAGTTTTGTAAGTTTATAATATAATTACTTTTATCTCATACAATTACAATTCATACTTATTTTATTCAAATAAATAATAAACTTGAATCTACTGAATTCAGTCAATCGATTGAAGTGCTCATACTATGCTATGTTCCAGCACATCCGACAGCTTTTGGTTTTTTCAATACATAAAGTCAGATAATGTTGACAAAATAATTTTCCTTAACAATAGCTTTAAATTGTTTCAGTAACTTTTGGTTTTCATCAGTTCAGTCTCTTCTGTTAGTTTTTTTCACCAGTTTTAATCAGCTTGTACTTATTTTCATCAGTCAGCATTCAGCATGCATTCTGTTCATAGGGTTCATTCATTTATACTCCAGAGTGTTGGAATTTGGGAGACACCACACACAGAGCAATTGTATCCTTCGAGGCTTATGTGGCTCATTAACAAACGTGATAGAAAACTGTTCCGCAGTTGTTATTCAACTTATATGCAGACAAGCGTATCTGAATCATGTCTATGATCTGTCTGTCTGCATCAAACCATCATGGCGGTTGTGGAACAGAGTATCAATGTCAGCAAAATCAAGGTCACGTGTCCCCTTCAAAACACAGTGACATCACATCCGAGAAAGATAATGAGAAACAGCAACCAGGCCTATGCAAACTGACTCATTACCCAAAATGTGTAGGTATACTGAGTATGCAGTAGTGCATAGGAAACGATGAGCCGGATCGTGATCTGACTTTGATCCTTATATTGAAGTGCCGACAGACGATGCTTCAGAAATTTCGTCAAATTGAAGTTTAACCGTCATTTCTCATCTGAAATGAGGGTCACATATACTTCTCCCCTGACAGTCTGAACTGCAACCTCGATCAACATCTGCTCACAGAGCGTAAGGCTAGCCATGTAACAAGTGATCAACACGCTATAAGTCTCCAGTAAGTCAAATGTAAGCAACTAGCACGAAAGGAAATGATGCAGCTGCTACGCTGAATATGTAAAACTTTAATCTCAACTGATGCTCTTGTCTGCATGTGACTGAAGAAGCTTTGCATGGAGAGAATAGGGGCTAGAAGCTGCTGTGTGACAATTTGCGAGTCATAAAACCTCACTGACATGATAAAACCTGAAACAGTTGAGCAAAGCACAACTTCATCACAGCAGCATAGAGGACATCCATCCTGTTCTCCTCGGGACACTTCTGTCTGAAATTCATACCAAAACTGTCACTGTTTGTCTTCTGATTTCAACCGGTGGCGGATTAGTCAGGTGTTGCCGAGCGGGTCTAAATGATGACAAAGGGTGGAGTCAGAGGGTAACGGTTCTAAGGCAGGATATCTTGAAGTTGAGAGCAGCAAAATATCTGATACGCTGAGAGACTACCTGTCGCGTCTGACTAACAGTTATCAAATACTCGTTCATACAGTTCATCAGCTGCACCAGTTATTACAAATGATTTACATCAATCTACCCTCTAAGTCAGTTTTCACACAAACAGCATGAGTAACTTGTTATGTCATGTCACGTGTCATAAATGTGGATCATTTCAGCAGACTTTGCTGGCATCTTTCTCATCACATCATGCAGACACCACGCCCTTCCACGTGGTATAGATGAGTGAAGAGGGAACTAATATTTCACCAATGAGGAGGTCCGCATCACCAGTCCTCATTACGGTACTTAGATGGTAAGAAACAGAGGCTATCCAGTTGACTATAAATACTGCTGCTGTCCGCTGTGATTGTCACATTCACTAATACAGTGTAAGCCAACTCCACGCCATTGTGAAGGTCATCGCTGCTGCTCTCGCTCTCTGCTGCCTTGTCGCCGGCACCTACGGTACGTTATCTACTACCAATAGCATTGCCTCCTTTAACTCTAGTTCTACTGATTTCCCCAGTCCATTCCCTTTTCTAATCTGTTCCGTGTGCTTTTCTCTTTCGCACGCATAAGCTCTTTGCGCTCTCTTCATCTTTCACACCGCGGTTCGTTTGTCTCTACTGATGGCACAACTTCTCATGTATTGAGCCTCTAGTTGATATATCGAATCCATTTCTCTCCTTTTTTTTAGCCAATGGATGCTTTGAGGACATAGACTGCCCTCCTGGCTACTATTGTGACGTCAGCGTGGGAGAGTGCGTCCCTATCCCCTAAACACCAATCCGGACTTTTGACGAGGATTCCAATCCTTTGGCGTTGTAACATGATGGAGCAATAAAGTTAATGCAAAACGTATAAGACGATGCTCTTACATCTTCCAATAACTTCGTGACCACAGATTGTTAGGTGTTTGTTGCCCATGTTTCAACAAGGCGTTGGCCCTCTATGAGAGTATACGGTCATACTGTCCTCATTTGACTTCTACAGTCCTCCATGTCATTCCTACGCGGATAGTTGTGGCTTTCTGCTTAGTGTAGTCTGTTTATCCATTGGAATCTGGTATTTTCTCCAATCGTGTCACATTCCTGCCACCTTATTTGTCACATTTGAACCGCACCAGAATCCGATCCATCTTTGCCAATGCGATGTACGTTCCTGACTGGACTAGAATCAGGTCCGCTCCAGAATTTGGCTACCCTACCAATGGGTGAGTGACGAGTGTTGGCTGGATTCTTTGCATCCCACGATGGTTCGACTTGAAGAGAAGCATGATGAGACTAGCCTTGGAGCCATATCTGAAAACCGGTTAAATTTTGGTGGCACTAGAATTCCTGTGTGGGAGTTGGCTTTTTTTGTGCAACTGAACGTCTGTCCGACACTAGAAACTGAGCAGCGCAAGCACAGCTCTACAGCTCTCGCTGGTGACTGCAGGTGAGGGTGTAGAAAAGACACCATAGTGAGTTGGTGAAATGGGCATAATGCGGCAGTTTTTAATTGCAACAACTCACTGCCTCTCCTCCTGATTTTCTTCATCATTTCGATGTCGAATAATACTAGATCATCTGGTAAATACTAGGAGTAGTGTCAAAAAGTGAATGCCAGTGACTGCTGAAGACGAGTGTCACCTCTGATAGTAGAGATGACCTGAGGAAATTGCATTGGTCCGGTGCAACACCATTATTTGGACAGATGTTGGGCTTTCGTCATTCTCCCGTCCAGATGCATGCATGCGGCCCCATGCAAGAGTTTGTGCGTGAGCGAGAATCAGCACATATATGAGGGAGTGCACGAAAATTGACAGGATAATGACAAAACCTAAATGTTGCATTAACTCCCTTACTACAAACAAAGCAAATAAAATAGTCATGTGAGCATGTGCGGGAAACAACACCTGGTACAAGCTTCGGAAAAGATGCTACACAAACATGTGACTCTGCTCTCCGTCTGTATTGATTGCTGCGTCACGATGGCTGCGTCATTAGTACTGCCAGCACTACTTGCTCTCTTCTGCTTCCAAACTGTCTCCGCCATGCCGATCAGCATCGAGGATCATTATCTGCAGCCTATTCTCCAGCAGTGCCTGGTTCCCAATGTCGCCTGCTTTCCTGGTCTCTTGTGCTACACGTAAGTTCTATACGTTCATAAAATACACGATGCTCACTAAATTTTATGCTTGGAGGTTCTTATGAGCAGATAATAAAGACACATTTGTATACCGTTACTTGTTTTTAAACTGAAATCGGTGATCAGCATCTTAAACTAGACTGGTTGGCAGGAGTGATTCTTAGGTCGGGCGGCCTGTGTGTGAAATCATAGGCCTGCCTCAGGGGGGCATACAACCCGCATAGGGGCATTCTTGGAAATTCCTAGGCAGTTCTGAGCAATCTTAGGTGGACTCTCGTACTCTTGGGTCGTATTCCTCAGATGATCCTCTGTTCTCTTAGGGGTCCCCGTGATCGCATAAGGAACAGATAGGCTTCAATTCTAAGAACTTGTTTCTACCTTTTCTAAGCCCGCCGTACGCCAGTTCCTATATTTTCGGCAAATACTCGTTGACGCCCCCCATTGTTAGTGAGAAACCATGATGGCTACATGGGCTAACCGCAACACTCTCAAAGACACACAGCATCAATTTGCCAAAATACACGCTTGTTTGCTTTGTACTGTCTTGTATTTTACATCGGTAGCATCGTTAATCGATGTCACAGACATATTTTCTCTTCCTTTCGATCAAATATTGAACTAACTTTACGATATGACATTCAGTACTTTTAATGCTGTTTTGCTGCACAATAATGAGTTAAAATTGATGAATAAGTTCTCTTCTTTCATGAACTGAAATCAGATTTTCAAACACATGTCTAGATCCTGAGATATAAGCGAACTCAGGTGTGTAGGGAGTTGTCTTCTCAGAAGTGGATTTATTATCATTAAGCTTAATAACTAATAACTTGATTCATAACTGATATCCGAAGAGATAAATCAGATTCCCAAACTGAAATGTAAGTCCTGAGATTTACGTTATATCAGGAAGGAAAGCTGGCCTTGTGTGAGTCTTTGATATGATGGACGGTTTCTTGCCTGATATAACGTAAACCTCAGGGCCTAGATCTCTGCTTAGGGGGAGGGGAGGGGAGGGAGAGCAGAGGGACGGAGAGGAGAGGGGAGGGAGCGTCAGCGGAAAGAGAGATGAGGAAGGGGGAGGAAAAAGGAGGGAGGGGGGAGGGGGGGGAGAGCAGAGAAGAGGGAGAGCAGAGAAGAGGGAGAGCAGAGAAGAGGGAGAGCAGAGCAGGAGGGGAGGGAGAGCAGAGGAGAGGGAGAGCAGAGGCAGAGCAGAGCGAAAGGGGAGGGAGAGGAGAAGGGAGGCAGGATGAGGGGACTCCCTTCATATTACATATCTTCCCTGTAGTCTATCAGCATGTAAATAAATAAGTATGCCTAAGATCGCTTAGAACTTCTTAGGTATTTGTAGGAGTCCCTCTCTGCGGGTCCTATGCAGGCCTTAGCAGACCTATAAGTTCATAGGTGGACTGACGTGCCTAAGAATCACTACGACCGAATGGTTTTTATGCGGATCATTCTCCATCATTGCATATAAAGCAGCAATGCCTTACTATAGGAAGAATCGTGCTATCTGTTGCCTACTGAAAATTCAAGGTTGAAGTTGATTCGCTAGAACTGCTAGCCTCATATCAGCAACCTTCCAACAGGAATACAGGGAAGACTGACTGTCACTCATCATAATGAACCGTCAGTGTTGTGATAAATGGCTTTTCGTATTTCCAGTGTTGATCGACAGCTGCTTATAAAACTCTCTCAACAATTTAACAAAGATGAGCCTCAGGAAGTACATGAGAAGTACAATGTCTGCCTACCGCCTATTCTTTAACATTCTATATTGTACCGTGGAAGCAGAGTTGAATGAATATATTTTCATTTTGCTGAGAAATTGTCCGATAACTTTCTGCAGCACGGCTGTGTCCAAACTACATACCGTAACTGACTGCCAGCGTATCTCATTATTAAATTCCTTTCCAAAACATCAACTTGTCTTCTAGTCTTACTTTCATATCACTCATCTCTTTACGCTGCAGTGACCCATTTCAGTTTTTGTCATTCTCAAGTCGATTTTTTCGTACACTCTTGCCTATGTGCACGCACTTCCAAACGTGTGCGCTTATTCTCACAGACTCCCACTCACGCGCACACTCCCTCAGAACATTGGATATTCGATCTTGATTTTGGAGGTAGATATACAATAAAACTGCAAAAAAGCTACAGACGTTGAGTGGCTATCATGACTTTTCAGAGTTGGTTCCCCTTCTTGAGGCTGTAAACATGTACCTATCACTAATATGCTGTGCTCTGATGATTTCTTCCCCCGGGAGCTGAATGATTATAGGATAGAAGCCACCTATAACCATTTAATGTTTAATGTTCAATTCTTTGATTCCCAAAGCTAGCTAGGATTGATCGAAAATTATTTTTCTGATGTTCGATATAGTGCCGCGTATCGAACCAGCGTTACAACTAACATACAGCACGCAGATCCTACACAATTTTCTCACAATATGTTCAGCCATGTAGTATGAAAGAACAAATATAAATAGAGGCTTAGATTTCGCTCTTCGTTTAACAAATGTAATGAATGGCTGTAATAGCTCGACAAGAAAGGACAACTCCCAACTTCCACACTGCCAGGCGAGGGCTGGACATCAACAGTCAAACAGAAGCTTAGCAGAGACACAAAGGATAGAGTCAACAAGAGACCGTCGAGCAGCACGGTTTTCAGTGGACCCTCGAGCAGTCGACTCACAGGCTGCTCAGCTCTTCCACTTATAGTTTCTCTTTCATTGTGATCAAAATATGTTTTCGGTAATACTGTTGCACTGAGAGAGCAACATACTCCATACTGCTGTAAGTATCACGTTGTTATATTAGTGTAACTGGCTCGTGCAGCATGCAGTGAAACAGGATCTCACTCATATCCATCTGAACTCTAGTCGAGTGGTAGGAAGTTGGGCTACCATGGTCAGCAGCAACTGCGAAGAGCGCGAATTTGATGTTCACACAAAACTTCAAGAATTGCTGTAGTTCGTTGTGAGAGTGGTCAGTTAGGACTCGGTGTGGAATCTATCTTGTGTTGCCCTACATGTTACTGGGTGATTAGTCACACAGACTATGAATAGCTATAATAACTAGGCTTAGGTGAGCTGCAACTAGCAATTATAATCTTTTTTAACATACATTCTAGTATCATACGACTTAAGTTGTTAATAACCCTAGTTATACAATATGGCTTATTTCACCTTGCAACCACCTTGCAACCACCTCGCAACCACCTCTCAACCACCTCGCAACCACCTCGCAACCACCTCTCAACCACCTTGTAACTTCCTGTCCCTGATTCCAGTAGAGTCAGTCGTTATATAGCTGACGCTGATGGATACGTAGCTGTGATCCATCAGGATCAGATGGATAGCTGTTGTTTTCTAATGGTGATTTACTGAAAGGGTATCAGTAGCAATTGGAGTCATCCTTTGATTCACTCATTCGACGCCTCTTCACCTAACTAACTCCCTATCAGGGGGGTTGGTGTTTGTTACAGAAGTTGATGTTCGATACGAAGGAATGACACTGGCTATAACTAGAACCTAGTGTGTTAAAAAAAAGGTGGTAAGGAATAAAAGCCAAGAGAGGCTCAAATCTGATTCTGACATGCAGCTTTTTGGCATCTCATCAAGAGGAAAAACAATTGCTGGGGCCTTAAATGAGTAGAGACGGTACTTTGACTCTTTAACATAGATGCCATCATTGTTATTTGGTGGACAATTTATCGACTCGCTCCTGCTGAGCAGCCATCGACTGACTGCTGTCTCTAGCATGGGCTACATGTCACGTAGCGTGATGTCAGGCAGTTACCCAACCCGCTTATCATGCGGCTAAATGTGACATTTAATCGGCCTGCGTGAATGGGCCTTACAAGTTAGTATTTCTCCATCTTAAGCTTCTATTGCTACAGTCCTGTACTGCAGTGTGCCGTAACAGTTAGCACATAGGTGTGACTCAATACTCTCACTGCATCACATAAGAGATAGCCACTGTAATGTTGGTATTGATTGCGGCCTAAAGGTTTTAAATGAAAGCAAAATATACAGATCAGAGCAATAACGGATTGAGATGAGTGACATAGAGGCTTACTAAGCTCCATATAACTAAAACTGATGTTTGATAACGTTGCCGAGCAACTCATTATAAACGCTATAAATAGAACCTCATTATAATTATCACGTCTAGAGAAATTATATGGTGAATTTATACCACATCCTCTTCTCACAGTACGAAGAAAATGAATGAAATATTAACGTCTTAAGTTGCAGTATATATAGGTACGGGTTTGCAGCCATCTGAAAGATAATGGACACGGCTGTTGCGCTGACTTTGCTCCCTACAAACCCCTTTTAGTTCGAATCCAATCAAATCTGCTAGTGTATATACAGCTTAGGAAGAGGTGGGAAAGGATAACAGAGTATTGCGAGGCTCAACTGGCTCAGTTCACTTGTAAACCTTAGATCTATCCGAACTAATCGTCACCTTTCATCTCCTCTGCTATATGGATAATTCTCAATTAGCAAAAACTACTGAAATACTCTTACATTCCACAGGGGATGGCGGTACAGAACGAGGATCATCTCCCTATTCCATAGATAAATCCAGTAAATATCCCAACATGCATGGGTTTCCAGACTGCAGTTATATCATCTGTAATCATTCAAGCGTGAAATTCTCACCACATCAATCATCATCACCATTTCACCAGCTGGCTCCAGTCCATATATCGCCGCAAAGATCAATGGAATACCGTTTCTTATCTTGTAGTTTAATACTGTTTTTGTGTTGGATAAGAGCCATGCAGTCATACCATACGGAGTGATGAAGGTAACAATCATGACATATCTATACTGATCCAATCTGTGGTGAGAAACAGATGGAGGAATGAGAGACACCGGTCAGACTCTCAGGACGTTTACTATCCACAAATCCTTACTAATCATTTCATGATCATTTTTGATCCTCGCTGGGTTAGCACGTGCAAAAACGTGCAATAGGTCACTTCAAGCTTAGCTTTGGCTTTTATCACTAAGAGAAATCAGTAAACAGCTTTCCAGAAAGCCAACATCTAACTGGAGCCAATGTTCACTAACTGATTCAGACAGGCTCCAGACCGGTCTCCCTGGTGGTGTGGTGTGCATTGCCCTTTCAGACTTCAGTAAGGGGACTTTCTTTTATGAGAGGCTCAACAGAATGGAAGATTCGAATGATTCCTACCTGTCCTCAGAGGATGAGAGTTCTACATTGACTTCATCGCAGGAGAGCGAGAGGTAGGTTAAACTCTGAAATGGCAATGAAGACTTCTCTCTTTCCAACAGTGTTTTGCTAGCTCTCTACCTTACATGGTACAAAATCTCATTCCTGCTTGAGGTTTCACCTCAATCAGCTTTTAACTTGAATCACTCAAAACTGTTTCTCTGGCATGAGATGGACTATCAATTACTCTACCTTACTTTTCCATATTGGTATGGCGTGTGACATGTGGCGTGTGACGTATGACATGTGACGTATGACGCGTGATGTATGATGTGACAGTGAGAGAGTTATTATCTTTCAGCTCGTACCATGACCTACGCAGTTATACTGCAGATGAGACGAATCCTCCGAGACTTGGTGGGCACTGCTGTCAACAATCTGTCTCCAATTCAAGACTCGTAATCCTGGTCTTCTTTATGTCCATGGTCATAGACTGCATGCTTCTTACTGTAGTTGGTGAGTGCAGGAAATCTAATCCCACAGTCAGAGTTCTGATCAAACTTGACCACTCTTAGAACCAAGAATACTTGGCTATTTTTACTTTTATGGCGGGATGCCCGCCTGTGTCATGCCCGCCTGTGTCATGCCCGCCTGTGTCATGCCCGCCTGTGTCATGCCCGCCT
>ERZ1740065.1868-NODE-1868-length-12893-cov-12.032092_pt1 | contig 12893 bp, 10 predicted proteins | sample MGYA00581738_ERZ1740065 | MGnify/ENA primary metagenome ERZ1740065 (study PRJEB43018, sample SAMN04849749) | marine metagenome | isolation source: floating plastic debris | place: Pacific Ocean | collected 2008-09-01 | study: EMG produced TPA metagenomics... | reverse complement strand
GGGATATCATACGTTCTAGAAGGGCACACATGGATCCCGGAGGGGGATATCATACGTTCTAGAAGGGCACACATGGATCCCGGAGGGGGATATCATACCTTCCAGCTGACTTATATATTTTGCTGTCAACATTTCAAACACAAAGTAAAATCTCTCCCCCAGTCACATTCTCTACTAATTATGCTGCTATCTAGACGGCATTTTCAAAGTTACTGCAGCTGGTCTGTCCAATAATGGCTCCAACCAGTTCAAACTCATCGTAGCCGATATCAGCATCACCGGGTTCGCAGTCAATCATATCCATTTCCGAAACAGTCAGAGCTCTTGTCCAGATTCCGGTCCAACTAATTGCATTGCCTGAAGAAAATTTAATGCTCTTATTATTTCTTATTATTCTTAATTCTCCCTAATATATAATATATTATATATTATATATTATATATAATATATAATATATAATATCCGGAAATGGATGTCAAACTCCATGTATGTTACTCTTAACTGTCATTTTGCTTAGTCCTGGTTGACAGCTATGTGCAGCGCTGTAGTTTTGAGTTTGTGACTGAGTCTGGTGTTTGTTGAGGTGGTGCTATCATGTGAGGATGCAATTGATCCTCCATTAGTCATAAGCTGACAGATGAGTATAAAGGCCTGCGGGCATTGCAAAGGGTGAGATACTGTATCACAACAAGATATGCCGGTCGTCACAACATACGATAACCATGTTCGTGTGAGTAACTATCGAGTATGCTGTGATGATACTGTTGCATGTGCATGCTGTGTATGCTTTATTAGCTGTATGCTTAGGAATACGTGTGAAGGTGTAGTGCACAGCTACTAAATAGCATCGCATATACCAGTTGGAATGTTCTGCAAAATGTGATGGCGAGTCACAAATGAATAAGTGATTCTGGTATAAACCAGAATTTTAGTAAGATTACGTCACAACCCTGATAGTGCTACAACAATTTATGCAGCTGTAGAATGTAGTATTGTTACTGAGAGATACATGTAGGGATGAATCACGACTCTAAATAACAGCATAGATATCTCAGCAGACACTTAGATTTTGGTCTGTAATGCAGAAAAATCATCATAATTGATCCGTTGGACAGCAATGCGTCATACATTGTGCACTCACTTACCGGCAGATCCGATGGTGACGCTTTGACCTGCGCTCAGACCTGGATTGGTCACACCATCAAAGCTTGCTAAAAGCATGAAGCTCCTCCCAGGGCCCGGCTGGTCGAGAAAAAACTAAACAACAAAAAGACAAATAAAAGAGACGACACCAATGAGAATGTATCATAGATTTCTATATGACACGGCTTGTTCAGCTGTAAAACTTACACCGGTTCCTAATGAACGGAACCGTCTAGGTTCCACAACCCGACAGCTAATACAGCTCCGTTACATAGCAAAATGCAACCGATTGGTTCTTTTGAATCAGTATAAATGCAAGGTGCGCAGTGCTGTGTCAACCATTATGACTTCCATGGCATCCGCGATTTGTTCGGTCACCGATACGAAATATGTTTGAAACATCAGGGTTTTCCCCAGTAAGACGCCAGGGGCGATGCACACCTATAATACATCTGAAAGACCTAACAAATTATTGAGGCTTGCAAAAACAGTTGATTCTGTCCAGTAATTATCGCGATTTCTGCCTGAGACTCAGTCACACGCACCACATAAACAAGCGCAGTCGACTCGCTGGTTCCTTAGGAGTGCTTGTAGTTGAGCACTGAAAATAACTTAGCACATAAACATCCGCAGAACGTTGAGTTCTAAGCATTATATCAAATTCAAATACATCAACATTCTTTGGATCTAAGCCTGAAAATTTGGCTACTATCACTCCCGCAGTCAGCTTCATTGTACATGTTTTTTGTGCGGATCGACAGATAAATAAACAGCTGATACCTTTCGAGGTAAATATGAGGTATGGGTCTCTCGATTTCAAGCTTTAGATAATGTGGATGGGGACTGTGGTATTTCGATATTATTATATTTGGATATCAACAGAATGTGTATTGTCTATTGGCCTAAGCTATAGTGTTAGGATGCGGTGGTCGATTGCATACAGGTTTCATTGCCTTTCTGCAAGAGATACTGGCAGCTCAGGCTTCCTACCTCAAACTGCCACCAGAGCCTATGACTCATTTCATAAGATGAATGCGCTCATAGTGATAGGCTCTCAGAGCATCTATGAGATAAATATTTTCCTGGAGGAGGCCTCCCAGGCCCCTCTGCTGGAGGGAACACCCATTCCCTACCCACTGGTGTTAAGCTTAGACTAAAGCGGGTTAAGCATGGTGAAAGCGTAATAAGTGGGATGTGATAGGATTAGGCTAGATGGTATTATCATGAACTCAAATTCATTGCTGTTTCCATGCGACGAACTGCTTTCTACCAAGTTATCAGCTTCTGCATTAAATTATGGCCAGCCAAACTAGCTTGCTTTCAGTTTTACGGTCAATGTTAACTTCAAATTGCGTACGTTTGTAATAGCTGGACATGGATGAAATTAGGCGTAGAGCTTGATTTGGGCTGAGCTGAAATTTACTCCAGCAGTAGTAGACAATAAGCGTAGCTGTAGCAGACCAATACAACATTGCTATTACTAGCATTCAACTTAAGGATACACAGCGTGGTAACAAACCGAAGAGAAAGCATCCTCGATACTGGTTATCCCTTGAATATGTGAGTATTTTAGGTCTCCGTTTACAGATAAAAAAGTTCCTTAGCTGTCCTCCTGTGTAATTCCAGCGAACACGGTCTTGGTATGAAAAAGTTCTCAAATCTGATGATCAATTAGAGATCGGTCAAACGTGTGACAGCTTTACTGTGAAATCAGATAGTTAGCTTAGCCCAAGCAAAGCTATGGATTCAAATTCATCATTAATCTGTGTTTCGATGCATTGCATCTACCAATAGATCTCAACCAAACCGGGGTAGATTTGGCTTCATCGATTCGTACCACCTAGTACCACTCTAAGTTTCCATGCATCGAATGCGGTTAGAATTCGAATTCGTTTGTCTCATAGAAAGCCAGTGGTTATCGATCTCATTAGACTCTCCCTGATTATAACAGCATGAAACTCTATTCCCACAACCGGAAGTGGGTCATATATAGATTGAGGCTACTTACATCGGCGGTGTTGCCAGAAAAAAACGAAGCAATAGAAGAATATTGAAGGATTAGCATCGTCTATCATTCTTTCGATATCTGCATTACCAGCAGTTGATAGACGGATGTTGAGCTCTTGAGTAACGACCAATGCCGCAGTAAGAACGGGTTCTCCATCTAAAAGCCGAGGTTAAGAGACATAAGGTATTTGTCCAAGCGATAGAATGCGAAATCGAAGTGCACACTATGAAGGTTTGCTGGAAAAAAATTCCAGCGGTCCCTGGTGAACGCTTTTTTTTAATAGAGAGCTCTCCATTCTAATGACCTATCTGCCTACGAGTCTTTTTCATGTCGGTTGGCCAAAATTGGTTTTTGGCCCGCGAATGTGCAATATATGGTAATAGTGTTACCCTAGCAGGCTAGGGTACGGGAGGAACTGGAAAGCTGTCATTACATGACTTTTTTTTTCCAATTAAAAGGTTAGATATATCAGACAAACAAGAAAGCCGTGGAACGGCAGCTTTCAAATTTAAACGAGTGCAATACAAGTATCTTTAGTGGTGTGATCTTTCTCGTAATTAAATCAAACTGTAAGCTTTCCAACTGAATAAATGCTTGTTGTAGCGCGAGTCGTAGTGGGTGAGGGGAGTGTAGCGCAAGCCGTAGTGGGTGAGGGGAGTCTCTGGTTTTGAACTGATACCTAAGCTTTTATTGCTTAAATAACCTGTAACTGTAACAAAAATTAATAGTAAAACACGAAAAACAAAAAAAAGGCATCAGAGGGTTAAATAGATTGTTTCATACTTTGTGCTCTCACTAGGCTCAGCTGGTTCTGATTGACCATGGAATGTTATAAGTATATGTATAAGCGTCTGATTGTCCTGTTCATTTGTTCATCGCTCGTAGCCGACTGCTGTGAGAAGGCTATGACTAACTTTATAGATGAGAGCCTCGAAGACGATATAATCTGATGCAATGCTGATGCATCAATGAAACAGAGACTAATTAATTCACACTTGATCAGAGGTAGATTGAGGGGAGGAGAGGAAGAGAGGAGGTAGGCATGGTTCTGAAGGCATCGCAAGTGCCACCAGCAGCACCCAGCAGCAGCGGCTCAGCCACCGGCCGGCTCAACGCACCCCAGCCTAATTGGCCTTGGCAGCCAATCTATGTGTGCAATTGACCAGGTGAATTTGGGCCATTGACTGGCAGCTACAATTATTCTTCTAGCTGTTGTCATTTTACCATTTATTCGGGAGTGAGCGGGAGTAAGCGGGAGTGAGCGGGAGTGATCGTCTGTCAGATGGTTTCCTGTCTCGTGTCAAACTTTTGGAAGTCATGTCAAGAGTCAATTAGAGTGGACTATAAAGCTCCTGATGTCTGAAGCTGATGATGAGGCATATTGGATGGGAATCTCCAACCTGAGTTTCTACCATACAATTATTTTGGTGTTTCATCGATGTAAGAAGAACGTATGTCTGTGACATTGATTAAAATTGCTACCGATGTAAAATAAAAGTCAGTATAAAGCAAGCATACATATAATTTGGAAAATATTATCTTTGAGAGGGTAGGTTTTGACCCATATAGCCATCATGATCATGATCAAAAGGACCCCTAATAAAGCAGGGGATCACTGAAGGAATAGGACACAAGAACGCATAAGTCCACATATGGTGACTTAGAACTCCCTAGGTAATTCTAAGAATCACCCTATGCGGGCCTTAGGGCCCTGAGGCGAGCGTATAAGTTCATAGGCAGGCCAATCAACCTAAGCATCATTATTACCCTGTTGGCCTACATAGCCATCATAGCTTCATAGGCCAATAGCTCTTACATCTGTGAGAAAGAAGTAATTTGAAAAAATGGTGTGTCTCATTCCGACCTTATCATTACTACAGGCCAACAGCAGGACATTTAAAGATACACAGCATCACGTTATCCACTCGTTTGCTTCATACTGGCTTGTATTTTGTATTGGTAGCATTGAAATCGATGTCACGGATATATTTTCTTCCTGCATTGATAAAAGGCTGATATAAGCGTGAGATACGATATTTGATGCTTTGTCGTACAATCAGGAGTTGAAATAGATGAGTCAATTTTCCTCTTTCATAATTTGAATTTAGATATCAAAGCGGATGTCTAGATCTCTAGATGTAGGCAAACACACATGTGATGGGAGTTGTCTTCTTAAGGTCTTTTGATGATGGAGCTTTTGACTGATATGAGAAGATATAAAATCGTCTACCAAATGTAGATTTGAAATCAGATTTCAAAACAGATATCTTGGTCCTAAGATTTAGGTAAGAAAAGTTAGAAAAAGCCAGTAAAGAAAACTGCCCATGTGGAAGTCTTCGCTATGGCGGATGTTTTCTTGGCTGATGTAATTTTCCCTACGTACTGTATTTCTTTGAGAATAAGACACGCGTCTAGAAGGCAAAATAGGTGACATAAAATAGTAAATCGAGTGTTCATAAATAGGACGCGCTGGTTATCAAATCATGCTGAAGACACATAATAGACCATGTGTTCCAATGTACCAACTCTGCAGACTCTCCATTGTAACATATATAAAATAGTGCGAGTTTGGACGCATATTGCATGCTCTTAGCATTGTTCAAATGTGACGCGTATTAGTGCAAGTCTTAGCTTGAAATCCTAGCTTTTTGAATAGCTAGCTGAATTTTCTGTGAAATGTGTGGAAATGTCTGAAAAATGCATTTCAAAAGAACAAAAATTTAGTATTCTGAGCCTCGTGCAGGCACTAACCACAGTGAGTGACTGGTGAGTATACTAGCCTATTAGTGCCACACTGACAGGGTAATCTGGTCTGGGATGTCTTTTCATTAATAGAACTTCTAGTGGTTCAATCGGATGTTTGTTATGCTGTTCAATCAATGATGGGCAGGTATTTCAAAAGTTCTTTTACTAGAAATTACTAGCCAACTAGCTCGTTGTGGCGATTTGAGCTCCTTCCAAATAGTTAGTTCCAGCGATTTTGGCTCATCGCTAATCGCATAACATGTTGAGCTTATTGAGTTTAGTTAGATTTAGTTTGCGATATTGATAAGATTTTTCAATTAGTTGCGGCAAAACATGCACATCTGTGAAACTCAAGCAATCCACATTGGTCACTAGTCGATTGCTTCTTACGAATCACAGAATCTAGCGCGTGTGAGCCTCCACTGAAGTCGCAGAAAAGAAGTCGCTCATTGCCGCTATCAGCTATTTTGCTGGAATCAGCAATAGTGTAGCCTGTCCTTTATGCTTTTTCTCAGTTTTGTGATTTCAAATTTAGCGCAGCTATAAATATCAATTTATCCAAAGCATGGTAAAACGTGTTTGACATGAAATTTTGAGCTATGGTGTAGCTCTGTTACAAAAAATCCGATGAATGGTATGACTGGGTAATATACAAAACCAAATAAATTTTGACCTTTATATTGATCTTTGTCTACGAACCATGATGAGAAAGACTGCTATTAAGCTTATTTATGATCCGCCTCACATTATACGTGGCTGCTATAAAACTAAGAGTGTTCGCTATCAAATGCCGAGAGCATGTGCCCCTAGGTTGTATAATAGTCTCCTCCCTTTCAGCAGGACCGTATACTAGCCTACAGAAACCAGGTACTGTCGGGGTAACATTACACGAACCCCAACAACCTTTGCGGCTTTCGCGACCCTGAGTCATGTTGCAAGCTAGTATCAGTGAGAAAAAACTTTGGGCCATTGTCATTGTCATTGTCATTGTCATTGTCATTGTCATTGTCATTGTCATTGTCATTATCACGTTGATATGCGCGCAGAAGCAAGTGCGGCAGTGTGCGCGTGAGCGGGAGTGAGTGCGCACATGTGCTATAGCGCACTGCGCTAGTGAGCGCGAAAATGGACAAGAGGATGACAAAAACTGAACTTTGTCCAGAGGTAGCAAACGCAGTTGTCGCAGATGGATTAAACTTATTCGTAGTCGCATGGGCGCGGCCTACTTTATAACTATTACAGCTACTTCGAAAAGTTGTGCTGTTCACCTGAATACTCCAGGAGTACTATTTTGTAATCCCAGGTTCTTGTGGCAGCTAATTGCCCCAACTGAGGTTTCATCGCAGCATTAGCACTGCTATCTGCACGCAATTTCCCTCTGCATTATCTTGTGACCAGCTAGAAGCTACCATCATAACAAACACCTGCGAGTCAACTCGTCTCAATTACAGAATCAAAAGATTTAAAATGATTCTTTAAGCGTACAAAAACTGTTAACAACAATTCTAGTGAGTAGGAACTAAGGCCAGTAGTTTTATTGACCCTTTGACCTTTGACCCAGATGTGAGAGATGTTTTACCTGAACCTAGAATCTCTAAAATCTGACCATTAGTAGATGCAAATCCCACAAGACCACATGCCGTGTAGCTGGAGCTTGGGCCTATGCTGTCTGTAATGACCGCAGTTGCTCCGCCAAAGACAATGTTAACTGCAAAAGTTTTGGCTAAATGAGGTTTCAATAGGAAGAAAGCATGTGTTTCCCTGCAAACACGCATGTACTTACTGCCACAGTCACTTCCATTGCCCACAGGTGTATAGTTATTAAAGCAAGTACGATTTACTTCATCATCCATGAAGCTGCACTCTTGCTGGCATCCACCGTTGTCCATGCCGCAAGGATTTGGAGGTGCTGAAGTGGAACGATATCAATAAAGTCAAGCTTTCAAACTGAGATAATTTATGATGTTTCATATTGATCAATTATGTGGTGCACATCAGCACCAGCCATGGGACGGAGCAGTAGCCTTTGTGCGGAGATATGAAACATAAAGAGTGAAGAATGAAAGGAACATAGGAAAACTACAGAGCAGAATAGAGGAAACCAATGGCTGCCAATACAGAGCCTATTGTGGCAAATTGACTGAGAAAAGATCTCTAATATTTACGCTTTCTCTGAGCTTTGATAAAGCACAGTCTAAATGAATGTAGCTCACCCCATAGCAAAGATAATATGGTATCCAGTGTTCTTGCCAGGAGGGCGGAGAAGGTGGAGTGCCCTTGGCTTTTATTGAGCGCCTTTAGAACAACCGCCGAATAATTTGGTCTTTAGTGCTTTATTCAGATAAATTTCAATGCAACACTAGAAAGCATTTACCTTAAAGGGGTTGGGGAGAAATTACAGTACTCAACCATTTGAAATCAAACATAGCGTCTGTGAGAAACTTCACACTTCTACTATCAACAGAATGTTTGTGCTGTCTTGAAGTGATGATATTCAATCACTTATCCACCACAACGCTCAATAGGCTGTTTGGGTGTACATAATAGCTAGGCTATGTTCATACAGTTCGTATAAAAAGCTATGATGCAATTTCGCCGAGATTATGCCACAACTTTGTATACGAGCTATATGGACATAGCCTAGCTGTTACGTAGACCTAGGCAGGTTATTGCACACTGAGGGAGATAAGTGATTGAATATCACGACTGCAAGACAACACAAACATTCTGTTGGTATTTGGAGTGCGGAGTTCCTCACATACAGTATATTTGATTTCAAATGGCTGAGTACTGTAATCTCTGCCCAACCCCTTTAATCCTTCACAACAAGTCTACAATCTCAGAGAGAGATGATGTTTCATGTGTTGAGTCTAATTCTCGCAATGCATTTATGTGAGTGCATGATTTACTGGTCTGTAGTGATCGCTGATAAAAAACATATGCTAATATGTGAGGCCCATGCACTGTGCCAGTAATGTGAAACGATCCTTCGCAAGGGGATTCATAAGTATGTTGGCAATCATATCATCAGTTCTGAGGTGTATCGGTCCTGCGTTGTCAATAACAGCCTCACAGGTGAAGTGGTATTTCATATCAATGTGTTTGTCTCTTAATCGTCTCACTGCCAACATGGGCTAATGGTTAGTGCCATGTGCTGGCTGCGATGGAGGCAGAGTGATAGATTACTGGCTTAAAGTTGAGATAGTACAACATTTTCACCAGAGTGTCCATCGCCCTCACAAACCCTCTACTGTCTTTCAGCCAGCATCTAGTACAGCCAAACTGAACTATCGCGTCTCGATTGGCAACAACTGATACAGAGAACAGATTCGTGGCTAAGTCAGGTACATGCAAGACGTCAGACATGCTAACTACTCAATTGGCTTTGCGATCCAGTTGTACTCTGACCTTCACCCTACCAATTCCTGTGGCCTCTACTTTCTTCCCATCACCCAGAGTTACTTGGTCATGTTTCTCTAGCTTCATTTACTCATAGAACAGTACTCTACATGGTGTCATGTGCTTGGTTGCACCAGAGTGAATCAGCCAAGAACCATACCTGAACTTGTTGCAAAGATATGTTCTTCATCACCAGGGTGGCTAGGTCTCTTATCTAGTGTTGAGGCGCAAGCTACCTTGCCGTGATGAGTTCCGACATTGGTTTTTCCTTTGTACTCATGGCTCTGGGAGTATGACCAAGTTCATTGCATCCAAAGCAGACTATCTCTCTCCGGTAACGATACCTCTGCTGCATTGATAATAGTGCACTGTCAGGATCACTGGTGCTCTTGCTCCGCAGCTACTCTTGTTTGTCTCGTTTTTGTTCTGCTTGTGCTGCTGATGCACAACATCCAGTGACAGAGTGTCTACCCTCGCCTCCAGAGCGGTGACCAGATTACCATAACTAGAGGGAGACTCCCCAACAAAGTCATCACCTTGTCCTCATCACTGACAGGGGCACCCAACACAGCCAGTCTATCTGTTAGATTGTTCATCCGCTAAAGATGATATCCTTGTCCCTCCTTGCATCACTGATCAAAAGTATTGCTTCTTAAGAATAGCTCGTTCGCAGTAGTGTTTCTTTTGAGGCGGCGCTGAAGTTTCAGCCACGCGTCTGATGGCGTTTCTGTATACGTTATCACACATAAAAGCTCACTACCCGCAGCAAGTGCAACGATAGAGAGCGTTTTCACTGCTCTCTGCTTGCACTCGGCTATCTCAGCAGAACCAGTCATACTTTCCTTCTCTGCTCCCGTTAATATCTAATAGCATCCTTTCACTCAAAGGAGATGCTTCATTTGTAACTTCCAGCTTTCGTAGTTGTCACTACTAAGTTTATCCACTGTCCATTTCTCCGTATTCATTGTGGATTATCCTACTCTTTAAGTTGTTCAACAGAATAGATCTACTCCAGTGCTACTGGGCCCAGAACCTACTATTCACACAGCTTTTATTCTAATAATTACTAGCAAGCATGGGGGAAGACATAAGTGTAGGGTGAAAATGTCACGACTGTGACATGCTGCAGGCTGGTCAAAAAGTCACATGTAATAACAGTAACAACATGCTGTTGCATTCAGTTATTCCTCCTAACACCATGGACTTAACGACCACTTGGCTGCATAGACTGAGTAGTGAAATAAGGAGGCAGCCATGCATACCTGTCAAGTCTCCCATGTTTCCCACAAGACTCCTGTATTTTGGGTGCAATAATTTTGGGTTGAAATTGCTATCAATGGTTTTCTAACATTCTCCTGTGGCTCACCAGTTAGATCTAACCGAGCTGAGCTCTAATATGACAGAATTGTAGCTGTAGGGGGTAAGGGTTTTGAGCTATGACTTCTCAAAGTTCAGAAAAACAGAATCTCGTGACAAGAAAAATAGTCATAAAATCTATAGATCGCAACTTGAACGGTGAGAAGTGTAGTCACGTACCCATTGTGTTGGTAGAAGCAGTTGTTGTAGTGGTGGTTGTTGTAATAGTTACAGCAGCTGCAAGAAACCAATGAGTAGTTAGCAACACTTGAATGGAAAAGTGCCAGCAAGGACAGTGAGGTAGTACAGGCACATGAGATTTGTTAGTATTGAGTGCCTGGCTTTCCAATGTTCTGATTGCTCAGGGTGGTGGAGAGAATACTAACAATATCTTAATACCCGGCTGAGCATCCGTGCTGCCTGACGGGCAGATGGTTACCAAAGGGAGGAGGGGACCACTTCCAGGAAGCTTGCTGCTGATGCATCAAAATGTTGCCAGATCGTGATAGAACAGCTATAGATCGAGATCGCTGTATTTTACTACTCAGGCATTTGGATCTTCAGACAGCCTAAATTGTGCCAACAAAACTAGAGAGAGCTATCAACAGCTGGCCAACGCTAGCAGCACACGGTCGCTCACAGAGTTTGGTGTTTTTGTTGCGTCATGTTTTGAAAGCTTATTCAACTGCTCATTTATACTATGGCAATTATCTTCTAAGTAAGTCTGATACTAATAATATTTCTGTTAGCTTAGTTACTTGCCATTCCAGTGATGATTTGTGGTCTTAAGATTAAATACTGATTCAGCCGCCGCGCAACTCTAACTTCTCCAGTATGTGAAAGCCATCTACTTGTATCAGCGAATCAAGTATGCAACTCTCACATTTAAAGCAAAACTATCATAGAGAAGGATTGAGAGTCAATCAAAACTCATGGTAATTGAGGTGCTGAACTGAGCCATTTGAAGAGTGCCAGCCTTAGCATCAGTATGCTACCAGTAGTTCAGAAGTGGATAGTGAGACTGCTGTTGACCAATGTGACATCAAGCGGTCGGAGTCACTTTGCTTTCTCTGACAAATGGGACACAAAGCACGCGATACATGCCATTCACTATAGGACTATTTTCCTTACGCGTATGAAGCAGGAAGAGTAGGGAGAAGAGACATAGCTGTTTTTTACCACCAAACTGCGGAGCGATACACTGCTGAAATGCAGGCAAGCTGTTGTATGTGTCCAAGCTTCATGATAAAAGCCGTGTCAGACCGTGTGAGCCAGACCCAGTACACTAGAAGTACATAGCTTCAGACCTTTCTTATGGGCCTACCAAACGCTTTTGAAAACAGCAAAAAACGAAAAAATGAGGTGGAGAATTGAACAAATCAACAAATGAATAGATAGCTTGCCAAATGCTTTAGCCAATCATTGACAAGCCTTGCATTACACACGATTTGCTAGCGCACTGCGGTTGAATGCATCCAATCAGATCACAGTATGAGGGGCGTTCGTCATTTGTGGAATGTGGACATATGGTGCTTTCAACGAATGGGTAAGCAAGTGCAATTTATGAATGAAATGCGTTCACATTTGCATTCGTTCGCTTGGTTGTTGCTGTTTTCATGAGCGTGTGGCAGGCCCTTTACTCATTCTGTACCTTAGATCATACATAGGCATGATATCTTACCTTTCTTTCGTTCACAAATAGCCACTTCTTTTCTGCCGATCTTGCTACGACACAACTTCTCATCACGCTTGCATGTGGGTAGCCGAGCTCGTGGGTGCGAGTCAGCTTGAAGCAGAGTGTTAAGAGTCTCAAGACAGTCGGTTTCCTCACAAGCCTTAATCTGAGCCTACGAATATAGTTAGGCACTGTAGTTACTTCTTGACATGCAAACCACGTAATAATCGGTCACCAAATCAGTTATTAACAATTAATGTCCAGGAGCGTATCTAGGAGTTAGATGAATGGTCATCTCCAACACAAAGGTGAGGGTCCAAGGGCCGCCCAGGCCCTGATGGGGATCAGGGGCAATGCTCAGCGGGGTTAGGGGGCAGCGCGTCCAGAAAATTGTTTGATTTACACTTAGGAAACCATGAGAGATAAAGCTGCCATCGCAAAAAGATTGCTCATAATACAAGAGACATTCTACGATGAAACACAAAGGGAGGGAGGGAGGGTGAGAGGGTGGGAAGGAGAGAAAATGGGAGGGAGAGAGAGAGGGAGAGAGAAAGAGAAGCAGGGAGA